>OIZL01001095.1_pt1 | contig 16182 bp, 14 predicted proteins | sample 1588541 | NCBI WGS metagenome assembly OIZL01 (sample SAMN03283285) | human gut metagenome | biome: human-associated habitat; material: feces | host: Homo sapiens | place: Peru | collected 2012 | reverse complement strand
GAAAAAAGCAAAAAAGAAGTAGAGCATACAAAGAAAATCCTTTAGAATGAAGCTGTGAAACCACAACTAAAGGAGAGATGTATGCTCTATGCATAATTGGTCAGAATATATTCTCAACGCCTTTGATGTACCTTATTCCAACGGCTTCACCGAGGGCTGCAACAACAAGACCAAAGTTCTGAAACGCGTTTGTTTTGGTGTCAGAAACTTTGATTCTTTCAGAAACAGAATACTCCACTGCGCGTCATGCACCTAAGAAAAGAGAGTGTGTGGCGAACCACGCGCTCTCTTTTCTTAGGTTTCTTTATTTTGCTCTACCCCAACTATTGACATAGAGCCTAAATTGGTTCTGATTTTGCAGACAAAGCGGGAGCGGCTTTTGCCGCTCCCGCTCAGATTATTCTGCTCTATTTGGCAGTGTTTACGCAAAATTTCGGACAGACCTTACAGACCCTAATAACTAAAATTTTTTTCTTTTATTTGTCGTGTGGATCGCCTTGTTATCGGCATTCAGGACACATTCTCGCAGTGCTTCCGCAATGGTTGGGTGACAATGAATTGTGCCGGCAATTTCATCAAGAGTGGCTTCAAGCTTTATTGCAAGAGCGGCTTCCGCTATCAGATCAGTAGCTCTTGCGCCGAGAATATGAACGCCCATGATCTCACCGTATTTTTCACCGGCGATAACTTTAATCATACCGTTCGTATGACCCATTACAAGGCTTTTCCCGTTGGAATTCATAGGAAATTTTCCAACCTTATAAGCAAGTCCTCTTTCTTTGGCCTGCTTTTCGGTAATTCCGACCCCTGCAAATTCCGGACCAACAAAGGCGCAAGAAGGCGAATCGGAGGGGCAAAAACTAAGATTACCGCCCATGGCATTTTCCGCTGCTATCTCACCCATTGCCATTGCAGCATGGGCAAGCATTAATTTCCCATTGCAGTCACCTACCGCATAAATTCCGGGAATTTCGGTCTCAAGCTTATCGTTTGCAGGAATAAAACCGGATTGTGTTGAAATACCGGTTTTTTCAACGCATAACTCTTGCGTATTCGGAGAACGACCTATGCACACCAGAACCTTCTCCGCGTAAAATTCCTTTTCGCCGTCCGGACATAACACTTTTATAAGCGCTCCGGTTTCGGTATCGGAGACAGATAAAACCTTTGAGCCTGTAAAAATGTCAATTCCCTTTGAGCGAAGCTGCTCCGCGAGGAGAGCAGTAAGCTCCTCTTCCATGAGAGGAAGCAACTTTTCGGTCATTTCTATGACTGTAACCTTGCTGCCGAATCTTGAATATATACTGCCAAGCTCAAGACCGATTACTCCGCCGCCAATCACAAGCATGCTCTCCGGCACATGGTCAAGCTCAAGACATGCGCTGGAATCAATACAGGCTTTAGAGTCGCTTAGTCCGGGAATGGCGGGGATTATAGGTTGGGATCCGGAAGCGATTATTATTTTGTCACCGCTTATTTCTTTACCGTTGACCTCAACAATCTTATTGCCGACAAATCGAGCGCTGCCCTCAATAAGTGTAATTTTGTTTGCTTTTATAAGAGCCTTTACGCCGCCGGTGAGCTTTTCAGAGATCGTACTGCGGTAATCCTGAACTTTTTTCCAATCAAAAGACACATCATTTGCAATAATTCCGGCATTCTCTGAGTTCCTCGACTCATCGTAGATTTCGGCAGAGTGCATGAGCGCTTTTGTAGGCATGCAACCGCAGTTAAGGCATGTGCCGCCAATTTTATGTTGCTCTATCAGGGTTACTTTTGCCCCAAGCTGTGCCGCTCTGATAGCAGATACATATCCTCCGGGACCGCCGCCGATAACAATAACAGAGACGGGATTCGCGGAAGAAACGATTTTTTCCTCAGAGAGCGAAGGTCCTTTTGCAGAGGAAGCGACGCTTTTTGCTTCAATAATAGCTATCTCTGTTGCAACAGGAACTGTTTTACCGCTGCCTATAATAATATTTTTTAGAACACCGGATACAGTCGCTTCTATTTCAAATTCATTTTTCCCGTTATTCATTACGAAGAGCACATCACCATCGGCGATGGTATCTCCGGGCTTTTTATGCCAAGATGTTATCGTGGCCGTACTCATCGTTTTGCCGATTTTGGGCAGGGTTACTTTTATTTCCATCACTTACCTCCAATTTTTTTAGACGAGAAGCAGAAAAGGGTTTTCCATAAGAGCTTTGATTCTTTGGAGAAATTCTGCTGCTACGGCACCGTCTACCACTCTGTGATCGGCTGTGAGAGAAAGGTTCATAATCGGCCTGACCGTTATTTCGCCGTTGACGACAACCGGCATCTCCTTCAGCGTGTTGACACCAAGTATTGCAACTTCGGGCTGATTGATTATCGGTGAAAAGCTGTCTATTCCATACATTCCGAGGTTCGTAATGGTGAATGTACCGCCTTTGAGCCTTTCCAGCGGCAATTTTCCTTCTCTAGCCTGGTCGGCAAGCTCTCTGACTTCGGCAGAAATTTCCGCGATACTCTTTTTATCGGAATCGGTGATGTTAGGCACCAAAAGACCGTCCGGTATGGCAACCGCAACACCCATATTTACATAGTTCTTATATATTATTTTATTGTCTTCTATACTGCAGTTCAATGCGGGAAACTCTGTCAGCGCTTTGGAAACGAACTTGATGAGCAGGTCGGTATATGACACCTTCAATCCGCTGCTTTTGAGCTGTTCGCGGAAGAGCTTCATTGATGTCATATCTATCCCCAGATTAAATGTGACTGTGGGACTTGTCATGTGCGAGTTAAGCATATTTTTTGCAATGGCTCTGCGCATACCATTCATGGGTTTTACCGACTCTCTGCTGGTTCCTTCGGCAACTGCGGCAGCAACATTGTCCTGCGGCTTCTCGTTTATGTACTTGAGATATTCAAGAATATCTTGAGCATATACCCTGCCGCTTTTTTCGATTCCGTTAAGATCAAGTCCTATATCGGCCGCAACTTTCTGAGCGAGAGGGGATACTCTGCGCTTCTCTTCTTCATCACGATCAATGTTAACTTGCTTTTGCGGCTGAGGGGCGGTTTCAGAAGATAATTCCGAATTGACATCCGAGATAACGGCGATCGTTTCTTTCACCTCCGCCTTATTGCCGGTTGCGGTAAGAATTTCAGTAAGAACACCGGAAACATCGGATTCAACCTCGGTGGTTCCGCGTTCCGTCTGAATTTCGAAAAGCAGATCTCCTTCTTTAACCGACTCGCCTATGCTCTTCAACCATTTGACAACAACGCCGCTGGTCATATTTTTCCATATTTTAGGCATTAAGACATTCATTTCATTCTCCTGTTTTGCATAAAGAATCTCTGAACAGACATTTTCCGGCAGCCGAGCGGGTTATCACGCTCAGCTGCCAGGCAAGATCGAACAGAGCTGTTTTAAGATTCAGTTCCGGCTTGCTCTTGCAAAATACGGTCGGATGTCCTCGTCTTCAAAGTAGTACCATTTTTTCCCTGCAATTAATGAAGGGTGGTCAGTGTCGTCTGACGGTATGAATGTTTCATCCGTACATTCAGCCCATTTATCTGCGCATAGAATATGATGTATTGGCTTTCCGCCGCTGCTGTACCATTCCTCCCAAGCGAGCTTTGAAAAATCATTGGGTATTGCGTTGATAACATACTGTTTGTCAACGCCGTCAACATGACACTCGGATCTTACCCATTCATATTTCGAATATAGTGTATCACTGGTTTCATCAAGATCAGAAAACATTTTTTCTGCCGAAAAACCGATTTCACTCAGGGCATCTATTATCCCGTTTTTTTCCAGCTTATTAAGCAGCTTCATAATGCAACCTCCGGATGCGCTCAGTTATGGAAATATGTTTCCCAACCGAGATAATTATTGAATGCCTCATCAAGGATTCCGGCACATTCGCCGCGCACAGTTGCCACATGATGTTCAAACCCGTTGCTGCAAATATAGGCAAGCAGCTTCTGAAGTCCCGGAATTTTCCAAAGTGACAAAGCGCCGAAAGATGGTATTTTTTTGTCGAGCAGTTCGCCGCAGCCAAAGTATGCTTTTATTTCGCCGCAGTTATCGTCGGTGGCGATTTTTGCATAAGTAATGGGACCGGCTGCTGCCTGCGCCTTACATGCGCCAAAACATGGTTCGCTGCTTCCAAGACCTTTGGCGAGAATGTCAAGGTTAGATATTTCAATGGGTACTCCAAAGAAGCTGCGCGGGAAGTTGCCGCAATGCTGATTTATGCAGATGTTGCGGTCTTCCGTAAAGTTGTTGTTCCAATCCATATACGCGCTTTTGCCGCCTGCTGCTTTGTTAAGAGCCAACATTGTAACGGCGCCCATTACATCTGATTCACAAGCGCCGGGGATGCCCTCTTCCCCAAGCATACTCATTGTAAGGCACGCTGCACACCCGTAGTTTTCTTCAAGAGAGTTCCAGCACTGCATTGCAAAAGCATCGCATTTGTTTTCAGCAAGCCAATTTTTTACAGCTATTATGAGTTTTGCCTGCCTTGTTATTTTGTCACCGCAGATTTCCTCTGGAATGGAGCCGTATGCTTTTATTTTCGCTTCGTATTCGCCGATAAGTTTGCTGTCGCTGACATTTTTGGCTGCGGCAATTATTTCGGAAAGATCAATACATTTTGTCGTGATCCCGGTTTTCTGGAGTATTTTTTCAGAGAATCTTACTGTTCTGAAATTGTCGGGTCTCATGCCTATGAGACCGACGCGTGCATGACGCATTGCGTATACAACGGCGCATACTTTGTCGAACTTATCAAGATCAGCACCAAATTCCGCAGAGCTGATTGCACAGGTATGAAGCTGAGTCAGAGAGAATTTGATCCCGCCGTAATAGAGATTGTTGCACACCGAAAGCTTCCCGCAGAAGCTATCACGCCTATCGTCTATTCCGAGACGGTCATCATCGTCATCGCAAGCTTGAACAAGAACAGGAACATCAAGCCCGCTCAGCTTTATAGAATGGTAGATGGGGGCTTCTTCTCCAAAATTAGGCATACATACAATAATTCCGGTAATAGCATTTGAATTTGCTCTGAAAAGCTCAGCGCATTTTTCGGCATCGTCCATCGTCTGCACGGCACCTGTAGGCGTAGCTTCCGCAGGAAGAATAATGTAGTCCATGCCGTGCTTTTTCAGAACGGAAAAAAGTTCTTCCTTTGCCGAAGCAATAAGGCTTGCCGGAAATACACCTCTTCCGGCTACGATGATCCCAAATGTGTTTTTCATAATATGTTCTCCAAATTTTAAATAAATTCTTCTCGGGCAAGCAGCATTACGATCTGTGTGTTTGCCGCATACTCACTCACCCTATTGAGCGACGGACAGCGTCATGCCACCCGTCGAGCAAAACGCGTCTCTTTTGTTCTGACATATGCGGCTTGATGTTTTCTCTCTGCCGGATGAGCGTATCTATTTCATCAAGCTTCCAGAAACCGACGGCAAGACCTCCCATAATTGCTGCACCGTAAGCAGATGCTTCTTCAACGCCGTTTTTTATAAGCTCTTTTCCGCTTATATCTGCCTGAAACTGCATAAGCAGGCTGTTTTCAGTCGGCTTTCCGTCGACCCGTATTCTATCTATATGTACGCCGCTTTCCGATTCAAGCTCGCAAACGACATCGGTTATCTGGTATGCAATCGACTCAAGTGCAGCTTTGACGATATCTTTGCGGTCTGTATCAAAAGACATTCCTATAATTGCGGCTTTCGCATTTGGCGCCCAATACGGAGCGCCAAGCCCACCAAAAGCCGGAACGAAGTAAACACCGGAAGCTACCTTTGCATCAAGTGCGATTTGCTCTGCTTCAGCGGCAGAGGATAAAAGTCCCAACTTATCGGCTGTCCATTTTATAGTAGCGCCTGTTGAGTTGACGTTGCCTTCAACAGCAAAATTCACATTGCCGTTATATGCATACGCTACGGTTGTGGCGAGTTTTCCGCAATGCACAAGCTTGCTTCCGGTACCCATCATTATGGAAGAGCCTGTGCCGTATGTGACTTTAAGAGCGTTTCCAGTCCCGCTCTGTGCGAAAAGCGCGCCGTGCGAGTCGCCGATAAGCCCTGCTATTGGAACGGATACACCGTCAATGCGCATATGTCCGACAACGGTATCGGAAAATACGATATCCGGAAGCATATCAATGTCTAACGAGAAGGCTTTTACGATCTCTTTATCCCAACTTAGAGTGTGGAGATCAAGAAGCTGCATACGACTTGCGTTTGAATAGTCCGTTACATGTTTTTTTTCTTCGCTCAAATTCCATACAAGCCATGAATCAACGGTGCCGCATATAAGCGTATGATTCTTTTTCTTTTCCGCGGCTTCTTTGACATTGTCAATGATCCAATTCAATTTTGCTGCGGAAAAAAATTCAGACAAAGGCAAGCCGGTCTTGCCGGCGACGGTTTCTTCAAGTCCGATTGAGCGTATGTGTTCACATTGCTTTCCGGCTCTGTTGCACTGCCATACTATCGCGTTATATACGGGCTGACCGGTAGCTTTGTCCCAGGCAATAACAGTTTCACGTTGATTCGTAATTGCGATACAGCAAATATTCTCCGCACATATGCCGCTTTTGACCATCACGGAACGAATAAGCTTTTTTACATTGTCCAAAAGCTCAAGCGGGTCATGCTCAACATATCCGGCGGCAGGCATTATCTGACGATGCTCACAATAGGATTTACAGACAATATTTCCGGAGCGGTCGATCAAAAGAACCTTTGTACCGGTAGTACTCTGATCGACTGCTATTATGAAGCTTCCTTTCATTTCGCTTTTCTCCTGACGGCGCGAATCGCTGCTTTAACAATGTTATCGGCGGACAGGCCGTATTTTTCTTTCATTTCGGAAGGACTGCCGCACAGGAGTACTTCATTCGGTAAGGCGATGCTTTCAACAGGTACGGGACGAGACATGCATACAAGCTGCGCTGCGGCGGAGCCGAGACCGCCATTGATGCAGTGTTCTTCCGCAGTTACAATTGCTCCGGTTTCATGTGCTGCGCTTATTATAGCCTCACGATCCAAGGGCTTTACGGTGAACATATCAAGAACCCTTGCGGAGATTCCAAGTTCCGCAAGCTTCTCGGCGGCAACAAGAGAAGGGTACACGAGTTCACCGACGGCAATGATAGAAACATCATAACCGTTGCGGCACATATATGCTTTGCCTATTTCAAAACGATCGCTTTCATCGTATATTATAGGAATATTTCCACGCCCCATCCTAAGATAAGCAGGCTCGTCATAATGGGAAAGAGTGTGTGCAAGCTGTGCGGCTTGGACGGGGTCTGACGGACACAGCACCGTAATTCCCGCAATTGCGCGCATAATAGCAAAGTCCTGAACAGAGTAATGCGATTCGCCGAGAGCGCCGTAGCTTATTCCGCCGCTAACGCCCACCAGCTTCACGTTCTGGTGTGAATATGCAACATCTACTTTTATTTGTTCAAGAGCTCTTGCCGAAAGAAATGCAGCCGGGCTGCACACAAAAGGACGCTTGCCGAAATTTGCAATACCTGCGGCGATGCCGACCATATCCTGCTCGGCAATTCCACATTCCACGAATTGTTTCGGAAGTGCAGCGGAAATTTTTGCGAGCGCCGCAGAACCTGTTGCGTCGCTTGTAAGAACGACAATATCCGGATTCTTCTGCGCCTCTTCAAAAAGAGCGTCCGTAAATGCTTGTCTGGGATTGCCTGCTGTTGAGTTGATCATATCAAATTGCATGAGAAATCATCTCCTGTCTCTGCGCTTCAAGCATTGCAGCCGCTTCGCTGTACTGCTCATGACTTGGAACGCCGTGATGCCATTTTGCCTGATTCTCGGCAAAACATATTCCTTTTCCTTTTACTGTATGAGCAAGAATAAGGCTCGGTTTTCCTTTTTCAAAGGGGAGTGCATCAAGAGTTGAAACAATTTGTTCCATATCGTTGCCGTCAATCTCTCTTACACTCCAGCCAAAAGCGCGGTATTTATCCGCAAGACTTTCAAGAGCCATAACATCCTCTGTGCAGCCGGTGATCTGAAGCATATTTCTGTCGAGTATTGCTGTAAGGTTGTCAAGCGTATAATTTGAAGCTGCCATTGCGGCTTCCCACACAGAGCCTTCCGCCTGTTCCCCGTCGCCCATTATTACATATACGCGGCTGCCGATCCCGTAGCGCTTTGCAGCCAAAGCCATTCCGACTGCGGCAGATTCGCCGTGTCCTAAAGCGCCTGAACATATCTCCACGCCCGGAACCTTGACCGTGGGATGACCGAACAGTCTTGAACCGAAAGCCGAGTAACTGCTCAGTTCTTCCTTGGGGAAAAAGCCCATATCCGCAAGTACGCAATAAAGCGTTTCGACGCTGTGCCCTTTGCTCAGAATAAATCTGTCTCTGTCTTCTTTGTGCGGATTTTGGGGATCAATGTTCATTTTACGGTAATATAGCGCCACGAGGATATCTGTCATCGACATGGTTCCGCCGAGATGACCGGTTTTTGCCTCAAAAATCATGCGCAGAGCGCGTGCGCGTATTTCATTTGCTTTAATAGATAACTCAGATGTTGTCATAAGTGTTTCCTCAAAGGTCAATTGAATATTACTTTTTCTTGTTTTTCTCAATAAGTACTGCTGTAACAACAAGCGCCCCTGTTGCAATATCCATAACAAAGGAGTTTATTCCGAGCAGGTTGCCGCCGTTCTGGAGCACTGCCATAATGCAGGCGCCTATGACAGTTCCGATTACAGTGCCTTCGGCTCCGGCAAGGCTTGCACCGCCTATGACAGCGGCGGCGATTGCGGTCATCTCATAACCCTCACCGGCGGAGGGCTGCGCACTTGTAATTCGCGCTGTGAGGAGAATACCGGCTAAAGCTGCGCAGAAAGCGTTGAACATATAGGTGAAGCAAATTGTAGGGGCAAGTTTTATGCCGCTCAGACGGGATGCTTCCTTGTTGCTTCCTATGGAGTAGATATTTCTGCCAATGCGGGTATATTTAAGCATATATGCTGCGATTATAATAATGATGAGCCAAACGACGAACAGAGAAGGCAATCTGATTATTTTAAGCTGTGCAAAAGATGTAAAGGTCTTAGGCAAACCGGGAATTGTGCGTCCGCCTGTTATAAGCATTGCAAGACCGCGGCTCATGCTCATTGTGCCAAGCGTTGCAATGAATTCGGGAATCCGTCCATAGTGTATAAGCACACCGTTCAGAAGACCCACAAGCAAGCAGATCGCTATTGTCACGAGAAGCGACGGAACAACAGCCCAGCCGTTTTCTTTCATGAGAATACCGCACATGACAGAGCTGAGACCAACGACCGAACCAACGGAAAGGTCAATGCCTCCGGTAATAATAACGCATGTCATGCCGATAGCGATCAGACCTGTTATAGAGGTGCTTCGGAGAAGGTTAAATATATTTGCGGGCTTTACAAAAGTAGGTGCAACTATGGCAAGCACTATGCATAGAAACGCCAAAATAAGAAGCAGGCTGAGATTTGACAGATAATCCTTGCGGATTCTTAAGTTTTTCATATATTTTCTCCTATCTTTATTTCATACAATGCCTGATGCCATCATTACGGCCTTCTTTTCAAGCTCGTGAGAGGGCATATTCTTTATTTCGTCTTCCGATATTTCTCCGACAAGATGCCCTTCACTGAACACACATACCCGGTTTGACAGGCCGAGAACCTCGGGCAGATAAGATGAAATCAAGATAACCGCATTGCCCTGTGCCGTAAGTTCCTCAAGAAGCTTGTATATTTCGCCCTTTGCGTTTACATCAACGCCGACAGTGGGCTCGTCAAAAATAAGAATATTGCTTTTCTTACAAAGCCATTTTGCGATAACGACTTTCTGCTGGTTGCCGCCGCTGAGATTCCTGACAAGCTGCTCAAGAGTAGGTGTCTTGATGCGTATGGAGTCCCTGAACTGCTCTGCGTTATCCCTCTCCTTGGCAAGATCAATTCTTCCTGCTTTACTTAACTCACGGTATGATACAAGGTTTACATTGTGCTTCACGGACATATGCAGACACAGACCCTGTTCGCGTCTGTTTTCGGGCAGCAGACCAATGCCGTGATCTATTGCAACGGACGGACTTGTAATCTCAACGGATTCGCCGTTTACAATAATTTCACCAGAATCATATTTTTCGGCTCCGAATATTGTACGGACGGTTTCGGTGCGGCCTGAACCGACCAGACCGAACATTCCTAATATCTCGCCTTTCCTGACGTTGAAGGAGATGTTTTCGAACACGCCCTGTTTACAAAGATTTTTTATTTCAAGTGCGACATCTCCAACCTCGGCGTGTTTTATGCCGTACATATCGCTCATTTCACGCCCGACCATCATTGAAACAAGCTCGTCGCTGTTAGTTTCGCTTATCATTTTGTGACCGGCATATTGTCCGTCTTTCAGGACAGTGACTTCATCACATATTTCAAAAAGCTCTTCAAGCCGGTGAGAAATATATATTATTCCGAGACCTCGTGCTTTCAGCTTGCGGATTATGCCGAAAAGCATCTGCGTGTCTTCATCCGTCAAAAGAGCTGTAGGCTCATCGAAAACAACAAGCTTCGCCTCTTCACTGACTGCTTTTGCTATCGCAACCATTTCCTGCTGCGCGATCGTTAGAGAGCTGAGCTTTACTGTAGCGTCTACGTTTATTCCGAGGTCATCGAGTATTTTCTGCGTTTCGTCAAATATTTTTTGCCAATCGACGGCTATTCCTTTCATAGGCAATCTGCCTAAGAAAAAATTTTCTCCCACGGTAAGATGGGGAGACATTGTAATATCCTGATATATTGCAAGCAATCCCAGCTTTTTCACTTGAAGCGGATCGCGGATCGCGGTTTCTATTCCGTTAACGTAAATTTTCCCTTCGTATTTGTCGCCGTATACCCCCATAAGTACTTTTATAAGTGTGGATTTTCCGGCTCCGTTTTCGCCGATCAGGGCATGGACAGTGGCGGGCTTAACGATGAAGTTTATATTCTGAAGAGCCTTTACACCTGGGAAGCTCTTATATATACCCTCCATTTTAACTATCTCGTTCATAAATAATATCCTCGCTTTGTCACAACCTCGATCCGCTTGCGGCGGACCGAGGTTGATTAAGGTTGATAGGTTATTTCTCAATGCAGGGGAGAGCGAATTGCCGCTTGCTGCACAGCAGATTATCTTCAGCGGGCAAGTCTGGAGGGATCCAGAACATCCTGAACGCTGTCGTCATCAATATTTTCCTTGGTCACGAGGGTGACGCCGGTATTGTAGTAATTGTTCTCAAGACCGAGGTCGTTGCCGAGAACAAGGTCTGCTGCAAAGTTGACAGCCTTATAACCCCAATTATAGAGGTCCTGAACGAGAATTGCGGAGAGAGAACCGTCTCTTACGCCGGCAACTTCCTCAGGGTTCCCATCGTATGCAACGCCGATGACTTTGCCCTGAAGTCCTGCTTCTGCGATTGCCAGAGCAATACCGGAACCGGTAACATTGTTGTCGCCGTAAACGCCGATGAGATCATCGTGAGTGGAGATGAAGTCGTTCGTAAGGTCCATAGACTTCTGCATATCGTTGTCAACATACTGCTCATCAATGACTTTGACGTCGGGGGCGAGTTCTGCAAGTTTGTCAATAAAACCATCGTCGCGCTCGTAAACGGTCTGTACGGGAACGGCACTGACAATGCCGACGGTGCCTTTTGCCTCTATGCCGGCTTCTCCGAGATATTTAATGAACTGCTCGGCCATCAGTTCGCCGCCTGCATAGTTGTCGTTTGCCATAAATACATCGTAAGCATCGGTGTTAACGGCAGTGTCGACAACAATGATCTTGATGCCGGCAGCATGGGCTTCTTCGAGCGCCGCAACAACAGCATCACTGTCGGACGGGGTAATAACTATTGCGTCAGGTTCGGAAACGATGATGTTTTCGAGGACGGAAACCTGACCTTCAATATCGGCTTCAGAAGATGCGCCGTACTCGGTGATCTTGATTTTGCCGTCACTGTCAGCGGCGGCGTTGCGTGCGCCGGTAAGCATGTACTGCCAAGATTCAGAGTCGAAGGACTTGACAAGAACCGCTACATCAATGACATCATCCGCGCAGGCGTGGACGCCGACACAGACCATCATGCACACGATGAGGCTGAGAGAAAGAATGGCTGCGAGAGTTTTTTTCATGTTTTTACCTCCATATTTTTTTATTATCTTATATTTATGCCTTAGCGTTTTCCGCTGAGGCATGATAATAAACAACCAAGACGTAATTTTCTCTGAAAGGCTGGAGAAGGAAGCCGACGGATAAAGAAATGAGAATACTTACTGATCAAACTGAACGATTGCATAGATGATAATCAATAAACATTCTACCGAGTTTAGTTGATGCAGACTGTTTATGGCTTGCCTTCGGAAAGTAAACTATCACAGACGAGGCGCGTATGTCAAGCACTCATAAAGAATTTAGTTAATAATTTAGTTGAATTAGCACAATGCACAATTGCGATATGTGATTTTTGGTCACTTTTTTGAAGAAGCAAATTAAAAAAGCAGGAAAAAATTTATAAAATCTTTCTAAACGGTGTTGATTTTTTAAGTGAATTGCTGTATTATACGATTAGCAACGCAGCTTAAGGCTACGTGTAATTGACCATATCTATATAAATGATTATTCGGAGGAAAAAGCATGGACAACATTCAGCTTATGGAAGCGTATAAGAAGATGGTCCTTATACGCAAGTTTGAAAATTCTGCGAAGAAACTTTTTGAAGCAAACAGACTTCCGGGTTTCCTTCATCTTTATATTGGTGAGGAAGCTGTTGCTGTCGGCGTATGCAGCGCACTGAGAGTTACCGATCAGATAACAAGTACGCATCGCGGTCACGGACACCTTATTGCTAAAGGCGGCGACGTTAAAAAAATGATGGCGGAGCTGTTCGGCAAAGTGACCGGGTATTGCAAGGGGCAGGGCGGCTCTATGCATATTTCGGATTATGAGACAGGCATTCTTGGCGCAAATGGCATAGTCGGCGCGGGAATCCCGATTGCCACTGGTGCAGCGTTTGCATTTAAATATAAAGGTGAAGATAACGTCGCTGTTTCTTTCTTCGGTGATGGAGCATCCAACAGAGGCACTTTCCACGAAGCTCTTAATATGGCGGCGGCGTTTAAACTGCCTGTCATATTCGTATGTGAAAACAATCTTTACGGGATTTCCGTCGATTCGAGATGGGTCAACGCCGCAAAGGACATTGCTGACCGTGCCAAAGGATACAATATGCCGGGCGTTGTAGTTGACGGCAACGATGTTAACGCAGTATACGAAGCAACTAAAGAAGCTGTTGAGCGTGCACGGCGCGGAGAGGGCCCCACACTTATTGAGTGTAAAACGTGGCGTCATATTGGTCACTATGTTGGCGATCCTGATGATTACAGAACTGCGGAAGAAAAGGCGGAATGGATGAAACGCGATCCTATCCCCGCGGTTGCATCTCAGCTTATTTCTTCAGGTTACTGCACTCAGGCTGATCTTGACGCTGTTTCAGATGACATAGACAAGCTGCTCAGCGAAGCGATTGCCGAAGCGGACGCTGCACCTTACCCGGAGGCGTCTGCTCTCTTGGAAGATGTTTACGCAGAATGAGAAGGAGGATAAAAAGTTATGAGTAAAATTACTTTCGGCAGAGCCATTCATGATGCGCTTGAAGGCGAGATGCTGCGTTGTCCCGAAGTTTATCTTGCGGGAGAAGATGTAGGCTGGCGCGGAGGAGATTTTGGCGAAGACAAAGGGCTTTGGGCGGAATTTGACGGAAAACACGGAGCGGAGAGTAGGCGCGTTGTTGATACGGCAATAAGTGAAACTGCGATAATCGGTCATGCGGTCGGCGCCGCAGCCTGCGGTTTGCGTCCGGTAGTTGAAATAATGCATATGGATTTCATTGGCGTTGCAATGGATGAAATTCTTAATCAGGCGGGCAAAATGCGCTATATGAACGGGGGAAAGCTCCGTGTTCCCATGGTCATAAAAACGACCGCAGGCGGCGGAGTCGGCGCTGCTGCACAGCATTCCCAGATGCTGGAGGCGTTCGTTGCCCATACTCCCGGCGTGAAAGTCGTTATTCCTTCCTGCCCGGCAGATGCAAAGGGACTTCTCACCTCGGCGATACGTGATAACAACCCAGTCGTGTTCATTTCACACAAGCTGCTCATGGCCAAAAAAGGCGAAGTTCCTGACGGAGAATATCTTGTGCCTATCGGAAAAGCAAACGTACTTCGTGAAGGCAAAGATGTTACTATTATATCCTGGTCAAAAATGGTATGGGATTCAATGCAGGCTGCGGAAGCTCTTGAAGAGCAGGGCATAAGTGCGGAGGTTATAGACCTGCGTTCTATAAAGCCCCTTGATGAGGAAACAATTCTTGATTCCGTAAGAAAGACCGGGAGACTTGTCATTGTACATGAAGCAACAAGAGTATGCGGCTTTGGAGCGGAAGTCTCGGCGGTCGTAACTGAAAAGGCATTTGATGCGCTCAAGGCGCCTATTCTGCGCGTTACCGCACCTGATTGCCCCTCTCCGTTCACTCCTGCACTTGAAAAAGAATATCTGCCAAATCCCGATAAGATCGTAGAAGCTGTCAAAAAAATTATAAAATAAGAAGGGTAAAACAGAAATGGCACGTATAAGAGTACAAATGCCCAAAATGGGTATGACAATGACGGAAGGTACAATAGCGTCATGGGAAAAAGCCGACGGAGACTTTGTGAACGAAGGCGATGTGATTGCAACGATTGAGACTGACAAAATCACCAATAATCTTGAAGCTCCGGCAAGCGGAGTACTAAGAATAACAGTGCCTGCCGGCGAAGAGCTTCCGGTAGCGGGGAAAATGGGTTATATTGAGGTTGTCGATGAATAACACCCAGCACGGTCTTGCTTTTTAATCAACTTATCTGTTGACTGAACATCAGATAGAAGCTTATAATAACTACATCAATATAATAAGCTGGTTTTCGTTGAAAGGATTTCGCTTATGGCAGTAACAGCAAAAGAATTAGCAAAAATTCTCGGCATTTCTCAGGCGGCTGTATCTATTGCACTGAATAATCGCCCGGGCGTAAGCGAAGACACAAGAAAAAGGGTGGTTGCTGCCGCAAGGGAGTATGGGTATACGTCTGCAAATACTCATGCAAAGGAAAGCAAACCGAAGGTCATCTCGTTTGTACTGTATAAGAAGCAGGAAGGCATAATAATTGACAATACGCCCTTCTTTTCGGCTCTTACAGAAGGCGTTGCCGTGTGCTGCAGAGAAAATGGCTTCTCGCTTGATATGCGCTACATATACGAGAGTGCAAATGTTGCGTCAGACATAGAGGACATTGTTGCATCCGGCGTTTCCGGCATTATTTTGCTTGCAACCGAAATGCGCGCAGAGGATTTTGACGCCTTTAAAAAAATCTCAATCCCCATGGTCGTACTTGATACGTATTTTGAGAATATTTCTACGGACTGTGTGCTTATAAACAATATCCAAGGCGCATACCTTGCCGCAGAGACTCTGATAAGAAAACGAGGGACTCAGCCGGGATATCTCCGCTCTTCCTACATGATAGGAAATTTCGAGGAGCGTGCGGATGGATTTTATAAGGCTATCAGAAGCAACAATATGTCTACGTCAAAATCGGTCGTGCATTTGCTGAAGCCCACGGTCAATGGTGCGCATGACGATATGTGCGCCATCCTCGACAGCGGTGCCGAAACGGCGGACTGTTACTTTGCTGATAACGATATGATTGCTGTCGGAGCAATGCTTGCATTTAAGGAACATGGATATGAAATTCCGCGAGATGTTGCTATTATTGGCTTTGACAATGCATATCCTGAGAATCTGATAAAACCGGCGTTGACAACAATAGACGTCCCAAAACAGGCAATGGCTCGGCTTGCAGTGGAGCGCCTGATAAAGGTAATGTCGGAAGTTCAGAACGTATCGCTGAAAATTCAGGTTATGACCTCCTTGATAGAACGTGATTCGCTTTGAAATAGCAAGAAGGCAGGGTACACGCAAAGAACTATGAGCGAAGATGGTTGTCTGCCGCTCATATGTGTCGCGCATAGAGAAGAAAGCCCTCGGAAAGCTTAGAGAGCT
>OIZL01001094.1_pt1 | contig 16184 bp, 15 predicted proteins | sample 1588541 | NCBI WGS metagenome assembly OIZL01 (sample SAMN03283285) | human gut metagenome | biome: human-associated habitat; material: feces | host: Homo sapiens | place: Peru | collected 2012 | reverse complement strand
TTACAAATTCATAATCTGCTTCGTTTAAATCAATTATCATATTATTTGAAATATTAACAACTAAATCCTCGCCCTTGAATAATTGTAATTTTGCTTTCTTGCTATATTCTACATAACCATCATGAATAATCCCACCTTTAAAATTTAATGTTACTTCATTTTTGCTTTCTGCATATACTTTGTTTATAGCTGTTGGGAATAGTATGCTAACCAATAAACAAATCATCAATAAAATTGATAGGATTTTAACTTTTCTCATTCTTTTACTCCTTTCCCATTATATTTGTATTCATATATTATCATATTAAAGCTTCTATTCTATAATTTTTACCAATTTTTCCGTGACAATTTGGTAATTGTTTTTTTACTATTTTTATGATATGTTATAATGTGAAAAAAGTGCTAATTAGGAGGCTATTATGACTTTTTGTGAGAAATTAAATAATTATATAGAACAACTCGAATGTTCTTCTCAAGAACTAGCAAATGCATCTGGATTATCTTCTGTTGTTATTAGTCGTTATCGTAATGGAGAAAGAACTCCAAATATAAAAAGTAAACAACTAGAAAGTTTATCTAATGGCTTGTACAAAATAAGTGCTGATAAAAAAGTAAATTTTTCTAAAGAAGAGATTTACAATGCTTTAGCAAATACACTTAGTGATATTGTTATCGATTTTGAACAATTGAGCAAAAATTTTAGTGAGCTTGTTTCTACTCTAAATATTAGTATTGCAGATTTATCTCGTTCTATTGGATATGATTCTTCTTTTATTTCTAGAATTCGTACAGGAAACAGAAATCCATCTAAACCTAAAGAATTTATTGAATCAGTATCTAGTTTTATCGTAGCAAAATACAGCTCACCTGATAATAAAAAGGCTGTTTCTATCCTTATAAACTGTGAATTAGAGGATTTAAATGATTCTTCTAAATACAATTTAAAATTAATGGAATGGCTTTCTACCAACTCTGCTCCTACTCATGATTATATTAATGACTTTTTAAATAATTTAGATACATTTGATTTAAATCAATATATTAAAGCTATACATTTTGATGAGATGAAAGTTCCTTTTGTTCCATTTTATAAACAAGCTTCTAAAAATTATTATGGTATAGAAGAAATGAAAAAAGGCGAGTTAGACTTTTTTAAAGCTACTGTGCTTTCAAAATCTACAGAGCCTGTTTTTATGTGTAGTGACATGCCTATGGAAGATATGGCACAAGATGTTGAATTCGGCAAAAAGTGGATGTTTGCTATTGCTATGACATTAAAAAAAGGGCTTCATTTAAATATAATTCATAATTTAGATAGGCCTTTTAACGAAATGATGCTTGGTCTAGAAAGCTGGATTCCAATATATATGACTGGTCAAGTTTCTCCATATTATTTAAAGGGAATTCCTAACTCTATATATTGTCATTTCAATTATGTATCTGGCACAGTTGCCCTTACTGGTGAATGTATTAGTGGATACCATAATGAAGGAAAGTACTCTTTAATAAATAACAAAAACGAAGTTGCTTATTATAAGACAAAAGCAGACTGTTTGTTAAAAAAGGCTACTCCACTTATGGAAATTTATAGAGCAGAATCTAAAAATGCTTTTACTGCTTTTATATCTTCAAGTGCTAAACATAATGGCAATAGAAGAAGAATTCTATCTTCACTACCAATTCATACTATTTCTGATAAACTTCTTTTAAAAATATTAAAAAGTAATAAAGTTTCTAATGAAGATATCGAGATTATAAAATCTGCAGTACAAGAACAAAAAAATATAATTTCATCTATATTAAAAACAAACAAATTTGAAGATGAAATCTCTAAAATTTCTAAAGAGGCTTTTGATAAATCTCCTCTTACTTTATCTCTTTCAAATAGTTTTTATGAGAAAAGAATTTATTATAATTATGATGAGTATTTGGAACATTTAGAATTAACAAATGAATATGTAAAGAATAATAAGAATTATATATTAACTAATAATCCTAACCATACTTTTAGAAATATACAAATTTCTATTTGTGAAAATCAATGGGTAATGGTTTCTAAAGATACTAGTCCTTCTATACATTTTGTAATTCATCACCCAAAACTTAGAAATGCTATTGAAAATTTTGTTCCACCAGTTATAGAAGAACAAAGGGCAACTTAATTCGCCCTTTGTTCTCGCCAATTTGAGTTTCCGAATGTAATGAGGAAAATCTCGAATGCAATAGCAATTATAGCATTTTTATATACTATTTTATTTAAACACTTTCTTGTAATAATTGTATTCTAAGATTTTTGTTGACATTCTGAACTCTTCATAAATTGTTTGACTTATTTTTTCTATATAATTTTCTTCTACTTTTTCTCCTTTGTTTGGAATAAAAGTATTTGTTATTGCATTATATTTCCCTTTTTCTGTTATAAAACTCCTATCAGAAAAAATTACAAGTGGCGAAGCATTTGATAAAATATCTTTTCCCATAAGTAACCTTGAATCGAATTCTACTCCAAACAAGTTTAGAACTGTAGGCAATATATCTAAACTTGAACCCAATTTTTCAACTTTCACAGGTTCTTTCATAGAGCCACTCCATATAATAAATGGCATTCTACATTTTTCAAATTTGTCGTCTCTTTCATACTGTGATAACTCGTTTATTTCATCAATTTTTAACCCATACGGATGATGATCTCCACTTAATATTATAACTGTGTCTTCTAATTTTCCTGCTTGTTCTAATCTGTTTAGTAATTCTCCTATTGCTTTATCTAATTCAATATTTGCTGCTAAATAGCTTTTAGCTTTGTCTGAATATGGTAAGTCTTCTACTTTATCCCAATTTCTTTCTGTCATTGCATTAGTTTCTTTTGAGTAGCCTAGATGTCCGCTAACAGTCATATAATATGCTAAAAACTTGTCATTATTTATATAGTCATCTATTGTTGCTTTCATCATCTCGTAGTCACTTTCTGGCCATAAATCTGCATTTATTTTTTTCTCTAGCCCAGTTCCTATTGCTGTAAATGAATCATATCCAAGAGTTTCTATATATTTATCTCTTTCATAAAATGTTGATGTATGGTTATGGTAAGCATTAGTTGTATAGCCAAGCTTTTTAAATACATTTGGATATGAATATGGTTCATAATTACCTACTATTTCTTTAAAGCTCCAAACGCCTTCTTTTGGAAGTACAGAAAGGTCTGTTATATATTCTCCATCAGCTGTGCTTACTGGGAAAACAGGTGTATAGAAATTATCAAATTGAAAGCCTTCACTATATAGTTTGTATAAATTAGGTGTTATATCTTCTCGTATTGCAAGTGAACTAAAGCTTTCCCCTACTATGGCAATTATATTTTTTCCTTCAAACATTCCTGTATATTCATTTTTGTTTGTTGGTTGTTTTTCTTTAAAATATTCATGTACCTTTATAACCTTTTCATCTGTTTCTGATTCTATTAATTTGTCAAAATCTATGTCTGTTACGTTATACTCATACTCTTTTATAGTTTCTCCATCTACATATAAGTTAATTGGCAGATTCTCTTCAAATCCAAACAAGAATCTTTGTAAATCTAGCCTCATTGTTGTTAATACTCCCATGTTTTTTGCTGTTAATTTTGGTATATGTATATTGTAGTATAGGTTTTTGTTTGAATACATACTGTTAGTATTTATTGTATTTATGCATACTAAAGCTATTATTTGTATTAAAATTAATGTTGCAAATTCTATTGCTATTTTCTTTATGCTCTGTCTTTCATATATTAATATTTTCTTTTTGTTCAATATTATCAAAATTATTAGTGGTATTATAATAAGTAGTATCGCATACCAATTTTCTAATATTTTGCTAAATATAACATCCATAAACTCTGTTACTTGTTTGCCATTTATAATTGAATATACAGACAAAAAGGCTTCATATATTTTATAATATATTATTTGTGCTCCAAATAGTATTGTTATGGCTATTGTTAGTATATATGTTATTATTTTGTTTATTTTTTTACTAAATAGTAATGAGATTATTGTTAAAGTTATTGCTATTGGTATTGATAGTAAAGCAGTTAAAAATATTCCACTTTCTGTTTTGTTTATTAGCCCTGAAAATACTATTTCTTGGTATATTATAAATAATGTATAGTATATTGCTAAATTTATTTTTTTCATTTTTGCTCCTTTTTAAGCTAAACAGGCATCCTTTTTAGGATACCTGTTTTCTTGTTGTTGTTTATTATTCACTGAATATATATGTTTTTACTCCATTTCCGTCAGTTGATTTTAATAGAATTGAATCATAATAGTTTGAACTTATTTTTACTACTGGTCTTAATGAAAGATTTACAGAGATTGGTGTAGTTGTATTACGTCCCTTTATTTCCTCATATATATTGTCCCCATATTCTCCTGCTGCTGAAACCTTTCTTAATCCATATATTGTATTTTCTCCATCTTTTATTACAATTCTTGAACTTAATATATAGCTATTTCCGCTAAAAAACGGATTTGTATCATTTGGTTGTTTTTCCATTTCTATTATTCCTAAGTTCTTCATTTGGTTACAATCTTCTAAGTAATACTCGTCTGCTGGCCAATTATCTGATTTATCTTCTGCTGTGTCTATGAATGGGCCTCCAACATTTCTTGTTTTTTCAGCATATTTACTGATATTAACTTCTTCTGCAGCTGCATTATTCATGTATGTAAGAAGTTCAAATGCATACTCACTAAAATAAAATGGATATGGATTATAGTCATACGTTTTATTAGCTATTAATTGTAATCCATGGCTGTCATCATTATATAGTACTGTATAGTATGTATCTTTTTTACTGTCGCTTTCATCTTTTTGTAAGAATATATCTCCTGGCTTGATAGTTTTTATAAATTCTTCTCCTAATGGTTTGTTTGACCATACTTTTTCTCCAACTTTTACTTTAATAGTCATTTCTGATAGTTGCATATTTGCTTCGTCGCCCTCTAATTCTTTTTGTGGAGTATCTCCTGTTTCTCTAATAAGTTCTGTTCCATTAAATTTTATTGAAACTGATTTTTTTACTTCTGCTTCATATACAAGTGCATACCATTTTGTCCACTCATCAATAGATAATGTATTTTCTCCTTCTAACCCATTAGATTCATTTATCATTTGTTCAACCTTAGCCATGCTAAATTCGCTTTTGTCTCCTTCTTCGCTACTTCTCCAAATTGCTTCCCACCCTGCTTCTATTGAATCAGATTCATTAAGTTTACAAAAATTCTCTTCATAATCAATCCCGGTTTCTGGTATGAATAACATAATTTTTGATGTTGTTATTTCTCCTTTATCCTCCGTAGTACTTTCTACTATTTTACAATTAATTGTAAGTGGCTCGTCATCTGTTATTTTTCCATTTGCTTTTACTTTAAATTTATTTCCTGTTTTTGTGTTTTCACATAAATATGTTCCTGATTCTGATTCTGTTACAGTCCACTCAACACCTAATTCTTGTTCTAATTTTGTTTTGTCAATTTTTCCTGTTGTTTCATCATAAGCGAATGCTACTGCCATATTTAGTTTTTCTCTGTCTACTTCTTTTTGTGTTCCTTTTGCTCCAATTCTTGCTTTTTCAAATAAGCCTCCATTTATTGCTGTTGTAACTGTTACGCCTACTAATATTAACATTACTATTATTGTTATTATTAAGGCTATTAGGGTTATTCCCTTTTGTCTTTTCATTTGTTTTTCTCTCCTTTTTAAACCGATTTATATTAATATTATAGTGTATATATTTTCTTTTTGTCAATGTTTAAATTATTACATTTTCGTTACATTTTTCTCTTTTTATATAAATGATAAAATGGCAGAAATTTCTGCCATTTTACCATTTAATCAGAGTTTGCTTTTTCTTTAAGCTTATTCAAAAGCCTTTCGTATGATATAGTTCCAAACCCTCTGACCTTTTCAATCAACATATCTTTATTTTCCTCTAATATGTCGATTATTTCGCCGATATCCATTTTCTTTTTTGCCAAAGTTTTTTCTAACTACTGTCTTTTGATTTTCTTTTAGGTAAAAAATATTTACTCATGTTGTTGCCTTCATTTTCAAGCAATGATATCTTATTTTTTATTTCTCCTCCATATCCTGTAAGTGACCCATTTGCTCCCACAACTCTATGGCATGGAATTATAATGCAAATCCGTGTCTTTTAGCTATTGTTTTTGCTATATCATTGTATGTTATGGTTTCTCCAAATTTATTATTACTTTTCTGTTACTTGTTTTGCATTCTCTTTATTGGTATTTATACTTATTCCTCTTGTTTTTAAATTTTCTATTACTTCTTTTTTCTTTTCTTGCCATTCTTTTGAATTTATTACATCAAACCCTATTGATGCGGTCCCAACATTTTTTCCTTTTCCAAATATTTGAACGGCAAGCCCTGCTTCTGGATTTTCTTGTACAAATCCATCATCATTTAACTGTTTTTTACTATATGAATGTGTTGTAAAATCTAATTCTTCTAAAAATTTTATTTCTCTTTTTATTACTGCTGGAGATATCATATATATACTATCTTTGCCTTTAAATCTATAAAAGTTTTCATCTTTTAAAGCTTTTACTTTATCAATTGCATCTAGCAAATGTAAATTTACTAAGTCAATTGTTTTTGATATTCCATTCTTTGCTATTGATTCATGCAAATCTGTTGGCAAGTGTAAATGAATGCAGTCTCCTGCTATTCCATAGGTAAACATATCATTAATAGGATATTTTTCTTCATTTTGATTTAACTGTCTCTCTGCAATTTTCTTTGTGAAAAAGTCTTTTATGCTTTCTTCATTGTTACCTAGTTTTGCTGTGGCTTGCTCAATAGAAGCCTCATCTCTTACGTCTATTTCTCCAAGCAAATAATTTACTAGTTTTTCATTTTCTGGTGTTCTTATTGATATTAAAATATTTTTTACTTCTTCTTTATTCATAATACCACTCCCATACATACATTATATCATAAAGCTTAATGTTAAGCAAAAAAGTGGGGCTGCATTAATACAATACTTTAAGAAATATAATTAGCAATACATTTCACTATGCCAATATTACTAATTTGTTGTTTAATTTGTTCTAAAATATTCTCTGAAAATTTTATTTGTATCAACAGAGGCTGGAATTTATGTACTAATATTAGTTATCAATCAGTTCGTATATATACGAAATCGGCAAGCCGCGTCAGAAAAAATGTCCACTGGACATTTTTTACCTTCGTTTCGGCAGTCCTTAACCTGCTCGAAACTTGGCAACTTCCTTTTCGATTTCCGGCATTTGGGTAACAAAAAAGACTTAAAGCTTTGCTTTAAGTCTTATCTGGTGCAGATGGCCGGAATCGAACCGGCACGGTTTATTCAACCGCAGGATTTTAAGCTACAAAAAATAAATTTTTTATGTATTATTTAGTAGGATTAAATATTAAATAATTTAGATTTTTCAATGCTTTCAAGTTTATTATGTTTTTTATGTATTATTTAATTTTATATAGTGTTTTTTAGTTTGGTTAGCAAATAGTTAGCATTTAATTTCTTCTAAATAATTGGTTATCATTTTGACTGTTTCAATTGCTAATTTTGCATCTCTATTGTTTACTATATTTTCGTTAGGATGAGATAAACTATTTTTATTTCTTAAGTCATTGATTGAAGATATTGCACCTGTCATGCTCTTAAGAATTGTTCCTATCTTTTTGTCTATTAACTTTTCACTTTCATAAAATGAATATATCTTCTTAAACAATTGATTTAATGTTTCATTTTCTGTATATTCTATGCCTTTTGATCTCAAATTTTCTCTAATATATCCCATAAAAAATGTATGTACTCTATCTAGTGCAGAAGTATAGTTTCCTTCATACATAAATTTATTAGCATCTTCAATTGCTAGCTTTAAAATATCATTATTTGCTTTATTAGATAAATCTATGACCCTATTTGGAATATTAGAATCTTCAATGGAAATTTCATCTAATGAATAGAATTTTTCACCTCTAAAACTTAATTCATAATCATCCATGTTAAAAATACCTGTTGCTGCATCTAATATTTTTGTTTTCTCTTTTTCAAATATTTCTACTAAACTACTATTAACTGAAATATGTAAAACAGCTAAATATGCATTCCAAGAATAATCTACATTCCTATCCGTAAATTCTATTCGTAAATTGGTCTGTGGTAATTGTTCTATTATTATTCTCATTGTTTTTGAAACATATGGGGGATATGTTTTTTTTAATTTTTCTATCAATCTATTTTTAAATTTTTTTATTAAATTATTTTCTTTATCTATTACTTTATTATTTTGCTTTTTTAAATAATTCATTTGGCTCACATCCTAATATTTCACAAAACTTTTCTATGTTTGAATATTTTATAGATTTTGTTTTATTTGAAATAATATTATTGAAATTTGTATAACTCATATCTAATTGATTAAATAACCAATATTTCGTTTTTCCCTTCTTTTCTAATAATTCTATTACATTCAATCTCAACATATAAATACCTCCTAAAATTATTATCTATATTTTATATTATATATTTTGCTTGCATAACTCACGTTTTCGTTATATAATGTTTTCAATTCATAGGAGGTTTATATGAAAAATAATATAAAGTATTTTAGAATTAAAAAAAATTTAACTTTATTAGAATTAGCCCATATATGTAATATATCTGCTGGTTATTTATCTCATTTAGAAAATGGTAGTAGAAATAATCCTTCTTTTATGGTTATGTCTAATATTGCTAATGCTCTTAATGAAAATATTACAGATATATTTTTAAATTGAATATTTTATAATAAGCAAAAATACTTTATGACATTTCAATGGCATAAAGTATTTTTACTTTAGTTAATTTCAATTTTAAATTTTTCTTATTACATTATTTACTTTTCCTAGTACCTTTATTTCATCTTTACTATCATACATTTCTTTATATGCTTTATTTATTGTTGCTAATATAAGTGTATCGTTTACTTTATACATATATCTTGCATATATTTTATCTTTATATTCTACTAATACAATGTCTGAACTAGTATAAGTGTTTTGTTTTGTATCTATTGTTACTTTATCACCTTTTTGAATAATTGGCGACATAGCATCATCTTTTATTTCAATTCCTTGTGGTTCTATTAATGCTACACTATAATTAAAACTTGAATTTATTTTTTTGTATATAAATCCCTTATTTAAAAAATCTATAAATTTTTCTTTACTATCTAGTATATCTATAATAGTGTCAGATAATGTATCTTCTTTTATTATTTCTTCTGCATCTTGCAATTTTATTTTATCTTGAATTTTTAGGAATTTCATTGCTCCAGTTTCTTGCATAATTCTAATAGTTTCAAAAGTATCTAAAATTTCTTTTGGTGCTTTGTCTAGATAACCAGCTATAATTAGTAGTCTTTCATCTACATTGCAAACTTTAGCTATTGCTCTGCTTTTTTCCTCACTTGGTATAGATATTCCGTTTGCATACCTGCTAAAAGAGCCTTTATCAATAGTTACTCCTATTTCCTTACATAGTCTTATTATGTCTGCATCTTTATAGCCTTTTTCAGCTATTATTTTATTTAACGTTCTTGCATATTGCATTTACTCACAACCTTTCATATGAAAATTATACAAAAAGTTGCGTGCATTTGCAACTTTTCTTTAAAAGATATTGTTTTGCATTTTTAAGATTTATATAATCCTTTCAAATTAATAATTCGTTCCGGAATAATTTATTGATTTAGCTTATTTTTAGTTTATTTCTTACTTGCCTTAACTGACATAAATGCCTTTTTTAGATTTGAGTAAAGGTCATTTATGCCGAACAAAGTGAGGGAAACCTTTACGCAAATCTTACAAAAGGCATAAACTTAAAATAAGCAAGCAAAAAATAAAGGCGCTCCCTACTATTAGTAGCCGTCACAACGCCAAATTGAAATTTAAAAGGAGTTTTTAAAATGAATTATATATCAAATATCGATACTATTTGCGTTTTAGTCGATACTGAAAATTATGAACAAGAGGCTGAACATATTTTAAAATATTTAGAAAAAGAAAAAGAAAATGCGAAATTATATAGTTTAGACAATGCAACATATAAACACTTAATTAATATAAACGATATGTCATTTACATTGTCTGCAAATGGTAAAAAAGGCTATGCTTACTTATTGCAAAATAATGGCTTTCAAGTAGATATTGCTCAATACAAATCAAAATTGAAAAATTATTTACCAATACAAATTAGAATAAGTTCGGAATACCTTTGGGCTTATGGTTTGTCTTATTCTTGGAGCATTATATATAACTGGATTGTAGAAACATTTGGAAATATTATAAATGAAAAGGTTTTTAGATTAGATTTGTGCTGTCATATAGCTAATATTGATTTTATTAAAGATAATGAGATAAGTTATAAAGGTGATTTTAAGAAAAGACAAGTATTCCATACTGGAAATAATATCAATGCTCTTACTTTTGGTAGCAGAAAATCAAAGAATATATATTGCAGAATTTATAATAAAAGTTTAGAAATTCAAGAAGTTAGGCACAAAACTTGGTTTTATGAAATATGGAAGAACAATTCTATGGACATTAAAAATGTTTGGAATGTCGAATTTGAAATAAAATCAGAGTTCTTAAGAAAATTTAATATTAATACTATAAATGAAGTCCTTGAACATTTGCAAGATTTGTGGAAATATTGCACAAACAAATGGATTATCAAAATTGATAGAACTAACACAAGAGTAGAACGTTGTAATATTAATAAAGATTGGTTAGAAATTCAAAATACATATAATAACTTTTCTTCTTGTGGTCTTATTGAAAAGCAAAAACAAATTAATGCAGATGCAAAAATTTTAATACCAAACATTGTAGGTAGTATTACCTCTTATTCTGCAAGAAAAAACAATGCAAATATAGATGATGTCTTTTCAATTCTATACAGAGATATAAAAAACTATTTATCAAATAAAAATACCTCTTTTGAAGCAGAGGTAAATAATAAACTTGCTTTTCTTCACGATTGCGAGGTGAAGAAAAATGAGTGATTTATTAACAGTTGTAGAAATGGCTAAATTATTAAAAATAAGCCGTTCTAAGGCATATTCATTAACAAAAGAAAAAGGTTTTCCTATTATAAAAATTGGTAAATCTATAAGAATATTAAAAAACGAGCTTTATAAGTGGTTGCATATCTGACGAAAACGTTATATAATTGTATAGAACTTGAAAGCAGGAAGGAGGAATTTTGAGAGGTCATATAACACAAAGAACAAAAGATAATAAAACATGGTCAGTTGTAATCGAATTAAAAAAGGTTAAAGGTAAAAGGCAACAAAAATGGTATACTGTAAAAGGTAATAAAAAAGACGCCGAAAAATTTTTAACAGAAAAGTTAAGGGAATTAGATACAGGAACATTTATTGATAATAAAAATATTAACGTTAGGCAATATTTTAATTTTTGGTATGAACAACATTGTCTAAATAATCTTACCCCTACTACTTATGAGAGTTATAGAAGAAATTTAGACAACTACATATTAGAAGAATTAGGTTATATAAGATTAGAAGATTTAAAACCTATGCACTTGCAATCTTTTTATACTAAATGTGCAAAAAAAGGTTTATCTAATAAAACTATTTTATATTTTCATAGAATTATACATTGTGCATTAAAGCAAGCAATGAAATGGCAATTTATAATTAGAAATGTTGCAGATTGTGTAGATACTCCTAAACCAGAAAAATATAAGCCTTTAGTATTAACTAGTAAAGAAACAATAGAATTAATAAATGTGATATCTAATACAGATATATATATTCCAGTTATTATAGCTATATATACTGGTATGCGTAGAGGTGAGATTTTAGGTCTTACTTGGAATAATATCGATTTAGAACAAGGCACTTTAAGAGTAGTTCAAGCATTATACCCTACAGAAAATGGATTAATCTTTTCTAGTCCTAAAACAGAAAATAGTATCAGAAAAATTAGTATACCTTTAACACTTATAAATATATTAAAAGATTATAAAATAAAACAAGAAATTGTAAAAAATAGATTAGGTAATAATTACAATGATTTAAATTTAGTATGTTCACAAACAGACGGAAATCCTATTCACCCTACTACATTAAATCATAAATTTAGAAACTTATTAAAAGAAAACAATTTGCCTTTAATTCGTTTTCACGATTTGCGACATACTCACGCATCTTTATTGTTAAAAGAACACATAGAACCAAAAGTAATATCTGAAAGATTGGGACATAGCAACATTAATATTACACTTGATATATACTCACATATATATGAAGAAACTAATATGGAAGTTGCAAATACTTTTGATAAGATTATAAAAGTTGGTTAGCAAATGGTTAGCAGATTAGCAAAATTGCACAAAAAAAGAAAGAGTATGAATTGCCTGAACTCTTACTCTTTCTTGGTGCAGATGGCCGGAATCGAACCGGCACGGTTTATTCAACCGCAGGATTTTAAGTCCTGTGCGTCTGCCAGTTCCGCCACATCTGCATTTTTACTGGCAAGAATGATTATACTACTCTTTTATATTAATTGTCAACATTTTTTTTAATTTTTTTAATTCATTTTCGTTTTGTCGTTTTTTGTTATTAGTGGTCGACGTGTTTTTCTTGATTTTTTCCAATATTTGGTATATATTAATCTAGTTCCAAATTTTGTAAAAGGGAGGATTTGATGTGGCAAATTATTTTTGTGCAAAAGTTTCTCAGGAACACTCAGAAAGTATTCGGTTGTTAGCTTTGAATTTAGGTATTCCCCCTGAAAATATTGTTTTTAACAATGTTGGATGTGATTTCTGTTCAATGGGAATATACATTAAGTTTGAAGACCAACAAATCTTAGAAAAGTTCTCAGAAAGCTTAGCCCCGTTTATAATAGAACAGTGGTAATTAATTACCACTGTTCTAGCTCCCCTTTCTCTCCTGCAATTGTTTTGTAGGAGAGTTTTTTAATATTCAAACCATAGTCCCTCTTCTTTTAATTCACTTATAATTCTATTATGCTCACTTGCAGTTTTTGTAAAGTATAGTTTTCCATTTTTATCTGCTACAAAAAATATATAATCCGTATTATTTGGTTCAAGTGCTGCTTCTATACTTGATTTACTTACTGATGCTACTGGTCCTATTGGAAGTTTTCCTTCCATATTTGGTCCACGTGTATTATATGCATTATATGTGTCTAATTCTTTCTGATATAAGTCTCTTTCTCCCATATCAACTTTTACTGCATAGTATGTTGTAACATCACTTTGTATAGCCATTCCCCTGTTTAGTCTATTATATATAACACTTGATACATCTTTTCTTCCTTCACTATTCATTGATTCTGTTTCTATTATTGATGCTATTGTTAATATTTGATGAACACTGTATTTGCTTTTTTCTATTTCGCTTTTATATTCTTCCAAAACGTCTTCCATTTTGTCTAACATTTTTTCAAAAATTTCTTCTACAGTTACATCTTTATTTTTTATTGCGTAAGTATCCGGAAATAAGTAACCTTCTAAAGGATAATAAATTTCTTCTTGTTTTACTTCATCTGTTAAAAACCAATATTTATCAATTAATGAATTTATATAATTTTCATCTGATAAAACTTGCATTACAGCTTCTTGAGAATTATTTGTTGTTTCTTCTATTTTCTTTGCAAGCCATCTCATATTTTTTCCTTCTATATATGTTATACTTAGCTGGTTTGGATCATGCATTATTCCTGTTTGTAGCATTTGGGTAATTTCTTTTACATTCATATTTTGTTTTAAATAATATTTGCCTGCTTGAAAGTTTGTAACTTTATTTAGTTTTACATATAATTTAAATGCCATTTTACTTTTTATTAATTTGTTTTCTTTAAGTATTTCTGCAATTTTATTTGTTCCACTTCCTAATGGAATTGTTACCTCTATTTCATCGTCCTTTCTACTAACTTTTGATATTGAAGCTACATACCAAATTAACCCTATTATTGTTATTAGCAATATAATCGCTACTACACATATAATTATTTTTTTTATATCTAAACCTTTTGCTCTTCTCATTTTTCTCTCCTATTTTTTTACTATATAGTCAACTATATCCTTATAGTCTTTTGTGTTGATATCTTTTGATAATGTTACGCATGTTGTTATTCCAATTTCTCTTAATTTTGGTGAAAGTTCTATTATAAATCTTTTACAAATTTCTTTGTTTTCTATTCCATCGAAGTTAATGTTTACGCCTTTTACCTCGTTTTTGCTAAATAAATTCATTACTATGTCTATTACTTGAGTTCTTGTTTTGTAGTCTTCTAACATTTTTTCTATGTCACTACTCATAGATTTCAAATTTATTGTTTGCCATAATTTTATTTCTCCATTTTCATTTGTATATTCAAATTGGTTTTTGCTTAAATCTAGCTCTATTATTTTTGCTTCTTTTTTTTCTTCCATGTCTTGTCTTATTATATATTCATTATCTAGTTTGTTTGCTTTTACATAACCTACTATTCCATTTTCTGTTCTTATTTGCCTCCAGCCTCTACTTGTTGTGTAATAGCAATTTACTTGTTCTCCCTTCGCTATTTCGCCCACGTCTTTTGATAATGACCTTTGTTTAAATTTAATTTTTGAATTTTCTGTTACTGTTGCTTTTATTAATCCTCTGTTTAGACTTTCTATTACTACTCTATTGGTTTCTTCAATATATTTAATTTTGATATTGTATACTAGTCCCATATCTGAAATTGGCAAATATATTTTATCATTTATTTTTATAATTGCATCTAACATATTTACATTAGAATTATTTACATTCATTTGCTTTTTATCAATTTCTATATTTGCAACTTTTGTATTAGATGTAGTTATAATTTGATTATATTGTTGATCATAATATATGTTTTCATCAAAGAATTTTTTTACATCCTCTTCTGACATATAAATTGTTTTATTTTCATTTATATATAACATGTTCTTTAAATTTTCCGTTACATTATGCTCGTCAATAATTAAATTAACTTTATCTTTATATCTATCTCTTTTATATCCAGGAGCAATGTTTATTATAAATGCTGCTATTAATAATGCTACTACTCCAACTATTACATTTCTAATAAATTTAAGTTTTTTAGCTTTAATTAGTTTTTCTTTTAATTCTTTCACTTTAAAACCTCCATATTTGAAGACAGTATATCATAAAAAATTAATCAATAAAACACATTTTTTAAAAAATTTTGTTGATATTTTTCCTCTAACATGTTAATATTATGGTGTATATTTTGTGCATTATTCGAGAATGCTTAAATTATAGATATACTAGAAGGAGTGTTTAAATTAATGGATTTTCAAGAATGGAAAGATTTTAAGGGTAAAGCTTGGAAAGATGAAATAAATGTTAGAGATTTCATTCAAAATAACTATACACCTTATGAGGGAGATGATAGCTTCCTTGCAGGCCCTACTGATAGAACAACAAAATTGTGGGATGAAGTTTTAAAACTATATGAAAAAGAAAGAGAAAATGGCGGTGTTTTAGACGCTGACACAAAAACTCCATCTGCAATAAATGCTTATGAAGCAGGATATATTGATAAAGACCTAGAACAAATTGTAGGTCTACAAACAGATGCCCCACTAAAAAGAGCAATTATGCCAAATGGTGGTATTAGAATAGTAGAAAAATCAGCAGAAAGTTATGGATTAAAAGTTGATCCAGAAACAGATTATATCTACCATAATTTAAGAAAAACACATAATGATGGTGTGTTTAGTGTTTATACACCAGACATAAGAGCTGCTAGAAGTGCTCACTTACTTACAGGTCTACCAGATGGTTATGGACGTGGAAGAATTATAGGTGATTACAGAAGAGTTGCTTTATATGGTATAGATGCTTTAGTAGCAGAAAAGAAAGAAGAATTAGATCTTCTTAATGTTGATGAATTTACTGAAGAAGTTATTCGTGAACGTGAAGAGGTTTCTGATCAAATAAAAGCATTAAATGACTTAAAAGCTATGGCTGCAAAATATGGTTTTGATATTTCAGTTCCAGCAAAGAATGCTAAAGAAGCCGTTCAATGGTTATACTTTGGTTACTTAGGAGCAATTAAAGATCAAA
>OIZL01001093.1_pt1 | contig 16218 bp, 12 predicted proteins | sample 1588541 | NCBI WGS metagenome assembly OIZL01 (sample SAMN03283285) | human gut metagenome | biome: human-associated habitat; material: feces | host: Homo sapiens | place: Peru | collected 2012 | reverse complement strand
GACAGCTCATTCCCATTGAGGTCAAGTCTGCCGACAACACCAGAGCCAAGAGCTTAAAGGTCTATATGGACACCTACAAGCCCGCTTATGCAATCAAACTCTCTGCCAAAAACTTCGGCTTCGAGGACAATAAAAAAATTGTTCCTCTCTATGCCGCATTTTGTATCTGAAATTAGTTTTTCATCATGGATGCTTCCCGGAATTTTACGGGAGGCATCCATTTTGTTTTGTCTTGAATTCGTCTGTTGTTGTAGCATGGCTTCTTTGATATCCTCGACATAGTCAATCTTCTTTTCATCTTTTCCGCCGTGTTCTTCAAAAACCGCGTTCCTCTCGTCAATCTGATTGAAAAAGATGTCCGGGACGATAATGCGGTCAATCTCCGTGTCAATGGTTGAGCGCATATTGATTTCTCCTGCATAAAGCAAAAATGTACGGCGCAACGCATTTTCGCGCCGCTGACCGTACAACCAATTATATATATGTCTGTTAAGAAATCATCTGATTTCAAGGTTTTTGCTTTTCCAATAGCAGGAAATTCGTTAGATTGACAAAACGCTCCCGTGCGCTTGATTTTTGATGGAAATTTTGAAAATCAAGCGGTCCGGTACGATTGTTCAGCGCCGTAGGGCGGTCATCGACCGTCCCTACGGCGCTGAAGCGATCCTATTCTCGGACGAACTCCGATGCTTCCATGCGGCAATTCTCGGTTTACGCCCAGACGAGCCAGATATAGACGTAGCCGACGAGGACAGCAACGAGCGTGAAGGGCAGGCCGATGCGGAAGAACTGGCGGTTTTTGACCTCATAGCCCTCCTTGCGGAGGATGCCGATGGCAGCGATATTGGCGGAGGCACCGACGGGTGTGATGTTGCCGCCGAGGGTCGCGCCGGAGAGCAGGCCGAAGTACAGCACGTACGGTACGCCCGTCATGCCCATTGCGACGGCGATGCTCTTAATGACCGGCAGCATCGTGGCGACGTAGGGAATATTGTCGATAAAGGCAGAGAGCAGGACCGAGGCGAACACGATGATCGTGTAAACGGCAAAGAGGTTGCCGCCGCCGAGGGACTTGATGAGCCGCGCCAGCTCGTCGAGGATGCCCGCGCGCTCCACGCCGCTGATGATGACAAACAGCGAGGCCAACAGCAGAAGCGTCTGAAAGTCGATTTCGCGCAGTGAGGAAAGGACCTGCTTGCCGCTCTTGCAGCGCAGCAGTGAGTAGAGCGCCGTAACCGCGAAAATGGACACGCAGATATAGCCGTTGATATTCTCCGGCAGATTGGGCAGGAACGATGCGCAGATGAGCAGGACAATGTTCGCAACAAGCAAGATCGAAGGAACATAATCCTCCACCTGCGTGGAGGTCCGGATGGAAACCTTGCTGCGCTGCTTGCGGAAGATGACCATAATGACCGGGATCGTCGCCAGCGCACCCAACTCGACGGCCCAGAAGATACTGAATTTTCCGTTCAGAAAGAAAAATTCAAAGAAGTTCATGTTCGCGTAGCCGCCGAGCATGATGGAGGTCGTGTCGCCCACGAGCGTCGCCGCACCCTGAAGGTTCGACGAAACGGAGATGCAGCTCAGCATATCGACCGGCGAGATCTTGAGCTGCTTTGCAACCGCAAGACCAATCGGCGCAATCATCAGGACCGTCGCGACATTATCCATAAACGCCGAGATGAAGCCGGAGAACAGCGAGATCAGCACCACAGCCCACATGGTGTTCGGTGCCAGGCGCAGCAGGCCCTCGGCCATGCGGTCTGGCATTTTCGACTCGATAAAGAAATAGACCGTTCCCATTGTGCCGAACAGCATCATCAGGACGTTCCAGTTGATTGCGCCAGCGGTGTCGGACAGGGCAGTCAGCGGACTTCCGTTGCCGGAAACACAGCCCCAGATAATGAAAAACACAGCGGAGGCGGCGGCGACCCAGTGCCGCACCTTCGGCAACGTTATCATGAGTACATACGTGACGGCAAAAGCGATAATCGGGATCAGCATTGGCATTACTCCTTATAACTATACTATAAAAAAAGACCCTTAGCACACACGTGCTAAAAGTCTTGTTCCCCGAAAGGCGCATACCCACCGGCAAAGCCGGGCGATTGTTGAGCATACGTAACAACTACTCCCTCTTAACGATGCCAGTATAGCAGACAGAGCGGTCTTTGTCAAGCGAGATTTCCGAAAGAAACTCACTGTGGGCTTGCAACGAGCGCCGCAATAGATTATAATGTTTTTACTCACACTTTCTGCGACACCATGCATCAAAAAGGGATTATCACATGAAAAAACTGATGAACCATAGCTTTTGGGCTTTGCCGGTATCAATTGTTCTATTTTTGCTCTGCCTTGCAACTTTTTTGCAGACGGTCTTGAACAGCCGTACAAAAAACGTTGCCACGCCGACACTGAATCGGTTCGAGGGAAGCTACAGCTATGACGGCATTGACTGGCAGCCGATCACGGAAGAAACAGAGCTTTCCGCAAAGAACCGCAGCGTCACTCTGCGCGGACATTTCACCCGTAATATTCCGGAGGGCTTTCGCCTGTACTATTACCGCAACCATATCGGCGTTGCCATCAAGCTGAACGGCAAAACCATACTCGCGGACACGGCAACGGCACTGGCACAAACAAGCAAACGTGCACATGACAGCGTCTGCGGAAGGGAATGGCTGTTTTATCGCTCCTGTGGTATTTCTCCGGAGGATGACATTGAAATCACACTGACCAATTCGCACCGTTTCAGCAACGAAAGTGCTTATCAGGAGTTTCTGGAAACAACCTATGTCGGCAACGGAAGCACAAACGTTCTGGAAAATATGCTGCAGTCAAATAGTATCCTGCCAGAAACGGTCGGTATTCTGCTGTGTATCTCGGCGGTCATGCTGTTCGGCGTTTGCGTCGCTTCAAAGCTGCTGCATATTTGGACGGGTCTGCACCTGTTTATCTATAGCTTCGCCGCACTGTTTGTCGGCTTATTCATGATCATCGACGTTCTCGATGTCAGTCTCTGGAGCGAACAGTTGGCGCGCAGCACCTATGCGCGGCAGCTAAGTATGATGCTGGCCGCCTATTTTGTCGAGCTATTGCTCTGTGAAATGTTGAACGGCGTGCGCAAACGCACCGCCTATTTGGCGATGTTTTTCTCCGCAGTACTCGACGGAGTGTTGACGGTTGTTGCAATGAGCGGCATTATGGTTATTTATGACACACAGCCGTATTGGGCCATATCGCAGATTATTCTTTGCTTGCTGCTGATCATTTGCGGTATCCATGAGTTCGTGTGCAACGCAAAGAAGAAGCACTATGCTGCAATTCTCGTTGTAGTGCTTCCGGTTGCGCTGCTTCTTGACCTAGCGAAGGTATGGGACAATGTCTACTCTAGCGCAAATTGCAGCAGAGCTGCGGTCGGCCTGGTCTTTTTATACTATACCGCTCGGGGAATTTATTATATACTGATCAATCACAATGCCGTCAATCGGGCTGTGGCGCTGGAAAACGAGTTGGCCGAGAGCCGCATCTCCGTGACGCTCTCACAGTTGCAGCCGCACTTCCTTTACAACGTACTGAATTCCATCTACTATCTTTGTAAGCACGATCCTATGACGGCGCGGGAAATGGTGGATAAGTTCTCAGACTATCTGCGCAATAACATGGCCTCTTTGGAGCAAAAAGGTCTCATTCCCTTCAGCGAGGAATATAATCACATCCAGACCTATCTTTCTCTGGAGCAGCTGCGCTTTCAAAAGACGCTGGATATCGTCTACGACATCGAAACTATGCACTTCCGGCTGCCACCGCTGGCCGTGCAGCCACTGGTGGAAAATGCAGTCCGCCACGGCGTTACAAAAAAGCGCGGCGGCGGTATGGTGCGCATCTCTACCTCTGAAACCGCAGACAGCTATATTGTAATTGTACAAGATACCGGGCGCGGCTTTGACCCCGAGCATTACATGGACGACGGGAAAGTCCATATCGGCATCCGAAACGTCCGGGAACGCTTGGAACGCATGGTCGGCGGAACGCTGACCATCGAAAGTACACCGGATGTCGGAACGACCGCCACCATCACAATCCCGCGAAAGGAAGGAACGCTGCCATGAGGATCATCGCTCTGGACGACGAGGAGCTGGCCCTGCGTGCGCTGCTCGATACCATCGGCGAGGCTGCACCGGGCGCGGAGATTCACGCCTTTTCCAGCGCGGAAAAGGCGCTGGAGTTTGCGCAGGGCTATTCCTGCGACATTGCCTTTTTGGACATTGAAATGTCCGGCATGAGCGGCATGGAGCTTGCCGGACAGCTCACCGCGCGCAACCCGGAGGTCAACATCATTTTCGTCACCGGCCACGATACGTACACCGGCGACGCGTTCGCCATTCATGCCAGCGGTTATCTGACCAAGCCCGTGACGGCGCGAAAAATCCGCTGTGAGCTGGAGCACCTCCGCCACCCCGTCACGCAGGAGTACAAGCTCAATGTCCAAACCTTCGGCAATTTTGAGGTCTTTCACAACGGCGCTCCCCTCTCCTTCCAGTACAACCGCACGAAGGAGCTGCTGGCCTATCTGATCGACCGGAATGGGGCGCTGTGCACCAACGGCGAAATTCTTGCGGCACTGTTTGAGGACAACGAAAACCACGACGCTTATCTCCGCTCTCTGCGCAAGGATCTGATCGACACGCTTGATACCGTGGGCTGCGCAGATGTGATCGTCCAGCAGCGAGGGAAGCTCGCCGTTCTGCCGAAGAAGATTGATTGCGATTACTATCACTGGCTGGCCGGCAAGCGCCTCGGCTGCGACTACCGCGGCGAGTACATGACCCAGTACAGCTGGGCCGAACCGACCGCAGCCCGGCTGGAACGCGCCGACGCGGACCGAAGGATCAAATGAATTGAACCGGCGGGTGCAGAGTTTTCTGCGCCCGCCGGTTTCTATTTTGCGCGGATTCGTTTGGCCACTGCGATCAAGACCTCCATGTCCTCACGGTCCATGCCGCTGGTCAGCGTGGTCAGCTCGTGGGAGAGCTGCGGCGCTGGCAGCTCCTCATCGAAAAATTCCTGCGGCGTTACGCCGAGATAATCGCAGATATAGAGAAACTCCGACATCGACGGCAGCGCGCGGCCGTTAGCAATACTCTGGATATAGCTTTTACTATGCCCGAGGTCCAGACTCATCTTATATTCAGAAATTTCCTTCCGTATGCGAAGCTGTGTGATGCGATCGCGGATAAATTTCTCATTCATTTCATCACCCCAGCACATTCTATACGAATTACTGCGGTAATATTCACGATAGAACTACCGATTTGACTTGATTTATACCGATGCTTGCGGTATAATAGTTGTAATTCGTATTATTGTATCGGTGGTTTTGCAACACGGCAGGAATCCTGCAATTTTTGCCACCATTTTTCCCGATTTTTTACATTACGCATCGTTACTGTTCATTATTGCAACGCTCCTGCAACGCTTTGTGTGATATATTCGTCGTAGATTCGAGAAGGAGAACTGCGGGAGTATGCTGTTTGTTGTTGCCCATCATGACCGTGAAAAGCTCGAAACGCTGACGCAGCAGCTGCTGTTGGCATTTCGGGGCAGTGTTGTTTATCAGCATACCGACGCTTCCCGCATTTTGAGCGACGTGCTGTTTTATGACGTTGATGCAGTCTATCTGGAAACACAGGCAACCGGAGTGATCCTGTCCTCCCTGCTCCGTGCATTGCACCGGAAACGTCCGGAGCTCCCTGTTTTTCTTCTTTCCGAGGCCGGATCGTGCAGCGAGGCGGATTGCGAGGACTACAGCGCCTTACTGCCCGATTCCGTGGAGGTTGACGGGCTGATCGAAGCAATGCAGGCTGCGCAGCCGCCGCAGCTTTCCTGATCCCTTTTAACGGAGGACACTATGAAACGCCAAAAAACCCATGGCACATCCAAACGGTCGGGCAGAAAGCTCTGGCTGATTCTCGCCGGAGTTTTGATTCTCGGAATCATTTTGCTGAATCTTTTTGGCCACTTCTTCCAGCTCGTCCGCTACTATGGCGACGGGATGCAGCCCGCGCTCGAAAATGGGCAGACGCTGCTCATTGCGAAGGATGCGGAAATTGCAGAGGGAGATATCGTTGCCTTTTACTATAATAATAAGCTGCTTGTGCGCCGCGTGATCTGCACGGGCGGAAAGCAGCTTTCTGTTGACCGCGACGGAACGGTCCGTATCAACGACGAGGTGCTCGACGAGCCGTATGTCGCCGAGCCGTCCATCGGGCAATGCAATCAAGCCTTCCCCTGTTATGTTCCGCCGAACAGCGTGTTCGTCATGGGCGATAACCGCGCCGTGGCAATGGACAGCCGGCTGAAGGAAATCGGAACGATCTCAAAGGATCGTATTTTGGGAAAGGTTCTCTTTACAGACTAGCAAGAAGGAGAAGTAACGGTGTACAGAAAAAGCAGACATCACAAGCGCATATGGTTGTTTGCCGCGCTGACGGTGCTGCTTCTGCTTTCCATCGTCGGCGTGACCAACGCGGTCGCACCGGCGCTGGCGTTGGAAGAGGAGCCTTGGTGTGAGATGCAGGAGCACGTCCACACCGACGCGTGCTATCTGAACGAGATTTTGATCTGCGGCCGGCGTGCCCACACGCATACGGAAAACTGTTATCCTGTCCAGCTTGCAGACAACGACATCAACGCCCTGCTGTCCAAGATCGACGGCACGCCGGACAAGCATCTGCGCAGTGTCATCGACGTGACGGTCCGCACTGCCGGTCAGCTCGCCGCAGCGGAGGAGCAGCACGTCCCGGACGAAACGGAGCCGGAGCCGGGCATCACCGCCGAGCAGATCGTGCGTATCAATGCAACCGTGGCGCGCTACGCCTTCCAGCCGAGCGTCATCCTCAATGAGAACCTCAACTCCCCAACCACGGCGGGAGAGGGCATCGACGAGGGTGCGCTGCTCGGGCAACTGGAAAAGGATCCTTCGACTCCGCCAAAGCCCGATACCATCGGCGATCTTGCCATCGGAGATAAGCCGAGCACGGAATATAATACAGTGAATTTCTCTATTCAGTTGGACGGAAAAGCCACAATGCTCTGCACCAAGGCGCTGAGCGTTGCTTCAACCGGAATGTTGTATGGCACCCGCTGCTCGCTTTCCAAGGCAGATACCGCCTCCGCCTATACTTCCGTTGTAGAGACTGGCATGACCGTCAACAATCTGTTGAAGCAATATTATTTCCGCTATAACCGGAAAGGCCCCAGTTCGACCTTTAACACCTCCACAGAAGAATCCGGCAATGACGTCGTTTTTGGCACGTCGTTCGGCCTGAATTATGCACCGGCTTACGCCATGCTCAGCGATTCCAGAAACAATCCAATTGCTTTTTATACGCTCACGATGGACCGTTCCGCTGCGAACGAGGCGAATCAGGTCAAATACGTCGAGGGCAGTCCCTATGCCTACACCCTCCCCGCTCCCGGCGACGGGCGGCACTGGGAGGACCCAGACGGCAATACCGTCACCTCCGTCACGCTGACCGGCGCAACGACCGTCAAGCTGAAGCTCGATCGCTGTACGGTGCGCTATCTGGCGGACGGCAGCCTCTACGCCGAGGATACGGACCTCCGGCCCGGCGAGGACTACACGATTCGTGTACTTCCCGACGGCTACCGGCACTGGGCCACCGAGGACGGCCTGCTGTATGCCGGCGGCGATGTTATCACGCTGCACGGGAACCTGACGCTCACGGCGTTCCGTGAGTTCGACGTTACCTTTACCTATCTTGACGGCACGGTCAGCACACGGCAGGTTTTGCAGGGCAACACCGTTACCCTCCCCGCCGGTTACTGGCAGGACGCAGACGGCACCGCCTACGCCGGCGGCAGCACCGTGACGATCAGCTCCGACACAGCCTTTACCGAGGTAGCGGGTCCGCCGCTGACCGTTACCTACGATGCCAACTGGTCCACGCCGAGCCAGATGAGCGATCCGGCGACCATTCCCAACGTCGTCGGAGCAAATACGGTTGAGGTTTCTGCCGGAACCACCATGACAGTCAGCCGCGTTTCTTCCCGTGTTGTCAGCACGCTGTTCCGCAGCTCCAGCAGCAGTAGCCCGCGCTACGGTTCCGTCTATTTCTCCGGCTGGCAGACGGAAAACGGAGAGCTGCTCCAGCCGGACAGCGCCGTCAGCTATGAGGAGCTGGGCGGCTACGATGCCAACGGCGACGGCATGGTCAAGCTGACCGGTGTGTGGAGTTATAATTCCCTACAGAGCGTGAACTTTTTCGTCAAGCTCAATTCCGCCTATTCCGAAGGTGAGCTGGGACAGGAATATTACACGCCCTCCATCTTTGCCACATATCTCGGCGGCGTTCCGGATGGTTCGACCATGTGGTCGCTAAATCAAAACTACAGCATCCAATTCACTGACAGTACGACTTATCTGGAAAACGACAAAAAGATTCGTGCCCTTTACGGCAACACCTCCGGTCTCTGGCTGGCGCAGCTGCCACCGGATGAGCTGATCTTTGAGCGGCTGAAGTCCTATGTTACCAGCGGCGGACAACTCAGCGTTCAGAACGATGCGGGCGAATTTGAAACCGTCAACGTAGACGATTTGAATGAAAACGCCTACGCTATCCGCTGGTATGTTTTTAAGGTCGTTACGGATTATTCCATTGCCAACTGGCACATTGACGGCGTACTCATCCGCAAGGAGGGCAAGGTCCACACGACCAAGACCTTCTCCGGCAACGAAACGCTCATTGAACGTGCGAAAGAAGGCTTCTACATCCACGCCGTCAATGAGAAGCAAACGAAGCGTTATATTATGACGATCACCCCGCCGTCGGAGGAGGAAAAGAGCCGCATTCTTGCCGCACACAGTCTTACCGCCACACAGATTACCGGCTGGCTCACACCGATCGACGACGGCGACGGCAATGACCGCACGTTCCTATGGGAGTTCGGCGACGTGGACTACAATGAGCCCTGGACCGTCACGGAATATCCGCCCACTCTGGAGAATATGGCGGATTACGCCGAATGGGTCGTTGTGGACTCCTCGGCGCTGAACCAATCCTCCTCCGGTATGGGCGCAAGCATCACCGTAAAAGGCATCACCTACGCGACGGATCTCGATAATCCCGAATGGCTGCGCGTGGAATTCAACAACATCTACTTTCACGCGAACTCTCTGATGCTGAAAAAGGAGGACGCCGCAACAGGCCGTTCGCTGGCAGGCGCCGTATTCCAGTTTTTCCAGAACGGAGAGCTGATGACCTTCGACTTTGATGCGGAAACCGGCCTTTACACCTACAACAGCCACGGCGACGGCGAATACAGTACGCTGACCTGCAGCGGCTACACAAATGTTTCCACCAGCGGCTTTGCCTATGACATGGGCGATATTACGGTCCGCGAGATCACCGCGCCGGACGGTTATGCGCTCGTCGGCGACGTTACCATCGGCTACCTGGCCGACGCTGACGGCAACGGCGTTCGCGACCGTGACATCGGCATTACGACGCCGGTGTCCTATGCTGACTACGACCGCGGCCTGCTGACCGTTGAAAACCGCGCGGCGGAAAATGAGGTAACGGTGTTCAAGCACTGGAACTGCCAGAATACCGAGCGCGAGGATATCGTCATTCAGCTCCTTGCCAACGGCAGCGCAAACGATGCCGCCGATATTCTGAAAAGCAGCGGACAGTCCGCGACCCAAACGCTGACCGCCGTTTACGGCTGGTCGCACACATGGTCAAACGTTCCCGACTACGCCAACGGCGTTCCCATTACCTGGAGCGTCCGCGAGATGAAGATCGGCAGTGAGCAGCGTAAGGCTGACGGCACGTTTGCCAACTGGATCGTCAGCTACCGCACCGTAGCCTACGAGGGCGGCACAAGCCTTATCATAGAAAACACGCCAAAGCGTCCGATGCTGTATCTGGAAAAGGTCGATCATGTGACCGGCGTACCGCTGCGCGGCGCGGAATTCAAGCTCATCGCCGTGGATGGCGACGGTGTGCCGCTTCCCGGTGCGGTGGAAAAGACCGCGGTAACCGATGCCGGCGGCTCGCTCAGCTTTGATAATCTGCGGTACAATCAGCGATATCGGCTGACGGAAACCATTGCACCGGAGGGCTATTTCGCTTTTGATGAACCGGCGTATTTCACCCTTGCCGAGGACGGCACGGTAATTGTGGAAGCGCACGAATCGGTCTTTTCGGCCGGGACGGCGTTCCACCTCCGCGTGACCGATCCGGCGGGCCATATTCTGCCTGAGACCGGCGGAGCAGGTGCTTCCCGGTATTACATAGCAGGCGCGGCGCTGCTTCTGGCGGCGTTCCTGCCTGTGCTGTATCTCAGAAAAAAGCGGGAGGAGGGACGTACCGAGCATTGACCTCCAACCGCACAACCCACACAGAAAATAATAAAAATAGAAGGGACAAAAGCAAATGAAAAAACTGACAAAACTATTCGCATTGCTGCTCACCCTTGTTCTGGTCCTCGGAACAATGAGCAGCGTCATGGCCGACAACGAACCGGCAACAACAGAGGGACCAAAAGGCAGTGTGACCATCAGCAACGCCATGGCCGGCGTGACCTACAAGCTCTATCGCGTTATGGACATCAACGGTATTACCGCCGACGGAGAAAAGAGCGCCTTCGTCACCAACCAGAAATGGCATGACATTTTAGCCAACGAAGCGCTCGCAAATTACTTAACGCTGAAGGATACGACTCACGTCGGCACGCTTGTCACCCCCGTTCAGGATTTCGCTAATCCGACAACGGCGCAGCAGTTTGCTGCCGCACTCTTTGCCATTGGCGGTGTGCAGGACGTAACGCCTGACGCAACCGTAACCATCACGGAAAGCGGCAATCACGTCTTTGCAGACCTGCCGTTCGGCTATTACATCATGGTTTCCTCCCGTGATACCATCACCCAGACGCAGTACACCGTCTTTACTCTGAAGAGCACCTCCGGTGTCAGCATAACGGAAAAGAATGTCCTTACCCCTGCCATCGAAAAGAAGGTAAAGAACGGCGGCCTGTATGAAGACGCCGTTTCCGCCGACTTTAATACGGTTGTGGAATATCAGGTCACCGTAAAAGCCGTCGCCGGCACGGATACCTACCGCATTACTGACGTCCTGCCAGATCAGATCAAGTTAACCGACTCTCTCTCCGTCCAGAAGGTTTCCGGTGCGGTCACCTCTGATCTGGCAACTCCGGCGGATTACACCGTCACGCCCAATGGCGTGAAGGGCTTCGAGCTGACGCTTACCGATACCTGCCGTAAGCAGTTGAAGGACAATGACAAAATCGTCATTACCTACAAGGGCACGCTGAACCCCAACGAGACGACCATCGCCCCCTACGCCAACAGCGCAACGCTGCATTATAACACGGACAAGGAGCTGACCGATACCGCTAACGTATTCAGCGGCTACGTTACCTTCCACAAGAAGGACGGCAAGACCGGCTCCGCTCTGGCCGGCGCAAAGTTCGTGCTGACAAAGACTGTCGATACTAATACCTTCTATGCCAAGCTCGAAGAAAGCTCCTCTGGCTACAACTTTGTGGAGTGGGTCAATACGCAGGAAGCCGCAACCGTAATTACAACGAGCGGCACCAACGCCGCGCACATCATCCGCGGTCTTGCAGCCGGCAGCTATACCCTCGTCGAGATCGAGGCGCCGAAGGATTACATCAAGGGTGAGGATACTGTCGTTTCCGTAAACGAAACCCGCAACGAGCCGGGTAACGTTCTGATCGGCCTCACCACGCAGGTTGCCGAAATTATCAATATGCCCGGCACTACCCTGCCGGAAACCGGCGGCACCGGTACGACGATCTTCTACATTGTCGGTGCCGTACTCATCGTCGCCGCAGCGACGCTGCTGCTCATTAAGCGCCGCACCAACGAGAACGACTGATTTTTCCCCGCAGCACTCCCATCGAACACCATCCGTAGGGCGGGGTCCCCTGACCCCGCCGCCGGCACTTCGATTTTGCTGCAATTATAACGCGGCGTGCGCCTGCGGGCGCGGGGACTCCTTCCGTCATGGCCGTTGGCCATGACAGCTCCCGCAAGGAGGGAGCCAATCTTGTCAAAGAAGTCCGATTTAGTCATTGCGAGGCCGCTTGCGGCCGTGGCAATCTCGCAGAATTGTTTTGATATTTTGGAAGATTTCGGCGAATTCGGAACTGCCTGTATGAGATTGCCACGTCGCTTCGCTCCTCGCAATGACACGAACGGTAGTTTTTTGACACACTCAAGGCTCCCTCACCCGAGGGAGCCTTTTTGGACGGTCAAAAAAGTTCGATTTTGTCGCTGTGAGGGGGGAAGCGCCGTGAAAATTCCGTGCGGAAAAATGGTTACAAAAAATTCATAAACATACCGCTTGACAAACGGGAAAACGGTGGTATCATGAAGAAAAAAGAAATTAGCACTCTATTATCGAGAGTGCTAAAAACGATACCGCCCGCTGCCGGAGCTACCGGCGGACGTGGCCGGAAAGGAGCGATATACTATGATGAATCCCAATGATTTTACCCAGAGAACGACGCAGGCGATTCAATCGGCGCAGCAGCTTGCCGCGGCGCATCAGAATCAGCAGATCGAGCAGGCGCATTTGCTGCTTGCCCTGCTGGAGCAGGACAACGGTCTGATTCCTCAGCTTTTGAAGAAAATGGACATTTCCGTCGAAAGCCTGACGGCGGCGGCGCGGGCGGCGGTCGAAAAGCTGCCCGCCGTAACCGGCAGCGGGCGCGATGCCGACCAGTTCTATATCTCGCGCGGCATGGACCAGTTGCTGGCCAAGGCGCAGGAAACGGCGAAGTCCATGCGCGACGATTATGTTTCCGTCGAGCATCTGTTCCTTGCCATGCTGGATACCGCCGACGCGACCGTCAAGCCGCTGCTCGACGACTACCGCATCACGAAGGAGGCGGCGCTGCAAACGCTGCAAGCCGTTCGCGGCACGGCGCGTGTCACGACCGACAACCCCGAGGACACCTATGAGGCGCTGGCAAAGTACGGCACCGACCTTGTCAAAAAGGCCCGCGACAAGAAAACCGACCCCGTCATCGGCCGCGACGAGGAAATCCGGAACGTCATCCGCATCCTGTCGCGGAAGACGAAAAACAACCCCGTCCTGATCGGCGAGCCGGGCGTCGGCAAGACCGCCATCGCCGAAGGGCTGGCGCAGCGAATCGTGCGCGGCGACGTGCCGAAATCCTTGCAGGAAAAGACGATCTTCTCGCTCGACATGGGTGCGCTGATCGCCGGCGCGAAGTACCGCGGCGAATTTGAGGAGCGGTTAAAGGCCGTTCTGAACGAGGTCAAGGCCTCCGAGGGCCGCGTGATCCTGTTTATCGACGAGCTGCACACCATCGTCGGCGCGGGCAAGACCGAGGGCAGCATGGACGCGGGCAATCTCCTGAAGCCGATGCTGGCGCGCGGCGAGCTGCACTGCATCGGCGCGACGACCCTCGACGAATACCGCAAATATATTGAAAAGGACCCTGCGCTCGAGCGCCGCTTCCAGACCGTGCTGGTCAAGGAGCCGACCGTCGAGGACACGATTGCCATCCTGCGTGGCCTTGAGGAGCGCTACGAGGTGTTCCACGGCGTGAAAATCACCGACCCCGCGATCATTGCCGCCGCGACCCTCTCCGACCGCTATATCACCGACCGCTACCTGCCGGATAAGGCCATTGACCTTGTCGATGAGGCTTGTGCCATGATCCGCACGGAGATGGACTCCATGCCGACCGAGCTGGACGTGATTCGCCGCAAGATCATCCAGATGGAAATTGAAGAAGCGTCCCTCAAGCACGAGGACGACGAGCTTTCCAAGGGGCGGCTTGCCGAGCTGCGCAAGGAGCTGGCCGAGCAGCGCGACGCATTCAACGCCATGAAAACCCAGTGGGAGAACGAAAAGAACGCCATCGGCAAGGTCCAGCAGCTCCGCGAACGCATCGAGCAGCTCGGCGCGGAGATCGAAAAGGCCGAGCAGAGCTACGACCTCGAAACTGCCGCCCGCCTGAAATACGGCGAGCTGCCGGAGCTGAAAAAGCAGCTTGCCCATGAGGAGCAGCTTGCCCAGAGCGCCAAGCAGGGCAGCCTCCTGCGGGACAAGGTCACCGAGGAGGAAATTGCAAAAATCGTCGAGCGCTGGACGGGTATTCCCGTAGCCAAGCTCGTCGAGGGCGAGCGCGAGAAGCTGCTGAACCTCGATAAGGTGCTGCACCAGCGCGTCATCGGTCAGGACGAGGCGGTCAAATCCGTTTCCGAGGCCATCCTGCGCAGCCGTGCGGGCATCCAGGACCCGAACCGGCCGCTCGGCTCGTTCCTGTTCCTCGGCCCCACGGGCGTCGGCAAGACCGAGCTTGTAAAGCTGCTTGCAAACGAGCTGTTTGAGACGCCGGAGACCTTGATACGCCTTGATATGAGCGAATTCATGGAGAAGCACTCCGTCTCAAGGATCATCGGCTCGCCACCGGGCTATGTCGGCTATGACGAGGCGGGTCAGCTCACCGAGAAGGTGCGCCGCAAGCCCTATTCCGTCGTTCTCTTTGACGAGATAGAGAAGGCTCACCCCGACGTGATGAATATCCTGCTCCAGATCCTCGACGAGGGCAAGATCACCGACGCTCAGGGCAGAAACGTCAGCTTTGAGAATACCGTTATCATTATGACCTCGAATGCCGGCAGCAACCGCGGCGCAGGGGCGCTCGGCTTCGCCAAGAGCAAGAACGAGGCTTCAAAAGAGAAGGCGCTCAAGGCGCTCTCCGAATTCCTCAGGCCCGAATTCATCGGCAGAGTGGACGAGGTCGTCGTGTTCAACGACCTGACGCAGCATGATTACGAGCGCATCGCCGCCCTCATGCTCGGCGAGCTTGTTTCGCCGCTTGCCGACAAGGGTATCGCCCTTGCATGGGACGATAAGGCGACCGAGGCCATCGCCCGCTTGTCCGTTGACGGCACGAGGGGCGCAAGAGACCTCAGAAACGTCATTCGCCGCAACGTGGAGGACGTCATAACCACAAGGATAGTGAACGGTGCGGATAAGCCGTTCAAGGCGGTCAATATTACCGCCGACGGCGACAAGGTCATCTGTAATTTTGAATAATTGAAAAGTTCTCACGGCGGAGTGAGCGGCTTTGGTCGTTCACTCCGCTTTTTGCTGCATAAATCCGTCGCCGCAGGAAAGAATAGTCATGTGAATAAACGGAGAAAGGGGAAATTCAATGGATATCACGGGTGGAGAATATGAAAAAATGACCAAAAAGGCGTCGCCGCCGAGCAAAAAGGTCAGGAACGGCTGCTTCGCATTTCTTATAGGCGGGCTTATCTGCGCCATCGGCGAGGGGCTGTCCATGCTCTATGAGAAGCTCGGGCTGGACGCTGACGATGTGAAGCTCCTTGTGCCGGTGACGCTCATCGTTGCCGCCGCCGTGCTGACCACCATAGGCGTTTTTGATAAGATCGCCTCCTATGCAGGCGCGGGTACGATAGTGCCCATCACGGGATTTGCCAATTCGATAGTGTCGCCCGCAATGGAGTTCAGGAGCGAGGGCAGGATACTCGGCACGGGCGCCCAGATGTTTCGCATTGCAGGCCCTGTGCTTGTCTACGGCTCTGCGGCTGCGGCTATATACGGATTGATCTATTGTATTCTAAAGAGGTGAGTTTATGCCTGTAAAGCAGGGTAAATATACGCTGTCGCTGCCCTCAGCGCCGTCGGTCGCGGGCTATGCGGCGGTGGTCGGTAAAAAGGAGGGCGAGGGCCCGCTCGGGGCGGGCTTCGACTATGTCTATGACGACGCTGCGGCGTGTCAGAAATCGTGGGAAAAGGCGGAGAGCACTATGCACGGCGACGCCGTCAACAGGGCGCTGACCAAGGCGGGGGTCACCGCCGACGAGGTGGATGTTGCCTTTGCGGGCGACCTGCTCGACCAATGCATCGGCTCATCCTTTGCGCTCAGGGACAGCGGAATGCCGTTCGTCGGGCTTTACGGCGCTTGCTCCACAATGGCGCTTTCGCTTGCGGCGGCTGCGGTCTGCGTGGACGCGAGGATAGCGGATATCGCCGTTGCCTCCACCTCGTCGCATTTCTGTTCCGCCGAGAAGCAGTTCAGAATGCCGCTTGAATACGGCGGTCAGCGCACCCCGACGGCGCAGTGGACATAGCCCTTGTC
>OIZL01001092.1_pt1 | contig 16221 bp, 16 predicted proteins | sample 1588541 | NCBI WGS metagenome assembly OIZL01 (sample SAMN03283285) | human gut metagenome | biome: human-associated habitat; material: feces | host: Homo sapiens | place: Peru | collected 2012 | reverse complement strand
TGTTGTTTCTGTTAAATTAGAACCTTCTTTTATTAAAACATATTCTAGGTTGTTATTTTCAAATGCATATTCTCCTATTGTTGTTACTGAATTTGGTATTGTTACACTCGTTAGGTTGTTATTAGAAAATGCCTGGTTTCCTATTGTTGTTACTGAATTTGGTATTTTTACATCGGTTAAGTCGTTATTTTGAAATGCAGCTTGTCCTATTGTTGTCACTGAATTTGGTATTGTTACACTTGTTAGGCTGTTACCATAAAATGCAGAGCCTCCTATTGCTGTTACTGAATTTGGGATTGTTACACTAGTTAGTTTGTTACTAGAAAATGCAATGTCTCCTATTGCTGTTATTGTTTGTTCATTTATTTTTTCTGGAATTACTACATTTACTATAGTAGGATAACCCTTTGTGTTATTTTCGTAGCACTCGTAACTTGTTATCGTATTATCAGATGTTGTAAAGCAATAGTCAACGGTCGTTTCATACGCGTCTCTTTGTTCTCCTATTATATTTATTTGTGATGCAAATAGAATATTTCTTTCTACTTCGTCGTAATAAGAATTATATTCATTTGGAGTATCTACATCTAACCATAGTTTTACTGTGTATGTTTTTCTTTCTCCTGAAAATATTTCTCCAGCATCTATTGTCACTCTTTTATTTTCAAAGTTTAATATTGTATAGTCGCCATTATTTACTGATACGCCTACTTTTACATATTTTTCTGGCATACATATGTCTGGTGTTATAGTAGAATTATCTATTGTATAAGTTTGTGATGTACTACAAACGCTGTTTAAATAAATTTCATAGTGAGTTAACACATCACCAGAATTAGTTAAAGTAAAGGTATACCCAGGATTGTTCGTTAAGGCATTATCATCTAATTGGGGTACTGCTTTATTTAAAGATAGTATACTTGTTTCATTTAGTGTTAAACTTAAGTTACCACTTGATACTGTATTTATTAAAGTTCCTGATTTACTGTATGTTAAATATGCATAACTAGTACCGCCTGTTATAAGTAATAATGCAAAGACAGATATAACTATTATTTTAGTTATATTACTTTTGAATGGGTTACTTGTTTTTAGCTTGTTAAATTTATTAAAGAAGTTCATAATGGCCTCCTTTCTATTATCTATATAATCATTATAAAGTAATTTTATGGTTTTTTCAACAGTTTATTGAATTATTTTATATTAGAATTTTCTAATATATAATTTATTTTTTTAATATATTAAAATTATATTAGGTGATTATATGGGTTTTAAAATTAAAAATACAAAGGAGAAGGTGCCTTCTACATACAAGTCTATTTATATTAAAGAAGATTTAGTTAAGAAGATTGATTGTATTGCTAAAGAGAATAATACTTCTTTTAATAATATTGTTATTAGTATGATAGAAGCTTGTTTGGAAGATTATTCACAAGATGAAAAAAATAGGTCTTATACCTATTTATGATATGATTCATTATTTATTATTTTGTAACTACGATAGATTTGCTCTAAGAGTAATATTCTAAATAGTTGGTGTGGAAAAGTTAACTTTGAAAAAGATAGTTTTTTATTGGTTAACTTTTTTATTTCGTTATCTAGCCCATTAGAAGAACCAATTATAAATACTATGTTGTTATTGTATGTTATTTCTTTATTAATAAAATCAGAAAATTCTATGCTGTTTAGTTCTTTTCCATTTATATCTAGTAAAATTATATTATCTTTTGGTTTTAGATGTTTTAATATTTTTTCTTTTTCTTTTGATAGAGAAATATTAATATTATTATCTTTTTCATCTTCTAATTCTATTATTTCTAGTTTTATGTATTTATTTATTCTTTTTAAGTATTCTTTTTGAGCTTCCTCTAGGTATTTTTCTTTTAGTTTTCCTACACATATTATTTTTATCATATTAAACCTCGATTGTTTCTAGTGCTTCATCTTGTTTTGCTATATAGACTTTGTTTACTTTGTTTTGTTTTTGTTTTAGCATGTCATTTATTGTTTGTTCTACTATTTCTTCTTTGTTGTTTTCTTCACTTAAGTGTGCTAGAACTATATATTTAGTATTATCTCCAATGATGTTTTTTAGATAATCTTTGCAGGCTTTGTTTGATAAGTGTCCTTTATCGCTTCTTATTCTTTGTTGTAAATAAAATGGGTATCTTCCGTTTCTTAGCATTTCTTCATCGTGATTACTTTCTATTATGTATATATTTTTTTCTTTTATTTTTGATAGGACTTTTCTACTTAAATATCCTGTGTCTGTTATATATACTAGTTCTCTATCATTTTCTTTTATAATAGCGCCACAGCATTCGACATCATGTGATAATTTAAAGAGTTTTATGTTAACATTATCTATTTGGTATTCTTCTTCTGTTGTTACTTTGTTTGGGATTAATTCTTGTAAATCATTAGCTAGTGTTAGAATTATTGGTTTATATTTTTTTATTACTGGTTTAATACATTTTATATGGTCTACATGGGTATGGGTTATTATTAGAATATCTATTTTTGGTAAAGTATTATTTATTCTTTTTTCTATATTTTTTAGGGGTAGTCCTGCATCTATTAAGATATTGCAAGAAGTGGTTTCTACAAGGGTTGAATTTCCTTTTGAACCACTTCCTAATACTTTTATTTTCATTGATATAGTAGATATGGATTCATAGTAGAACCATTTTTTATCACTTCATAGTGAAGATGGCATCCTGTTGAATCTCCGGTTGAACCTACTTTACCTATTAATTGACCCATGTGAACTGCCTCTCCTTGTTCTACTAAAAGTGTAGAAAGATGGGCATATCTAGTTACATAACCATTATTATGATTTATATCTATATAGTTACCAAAACTATAGTGGTATTTTGATACTGTTACTGTGCCATCGTTGGCAGCGTAAATTGGTGTCCCACATCTTGTTGCTAAGTCTACACCATTATGCATTCTTACAACGTTATATATTGGGTGAAGACGGTAACCATAATTATCTGAAATGGTGTATGCAGCATTTAATGGCCATGCCCAGTATTTTGTATTTGCTACTAAATACTCTGTTCTTGCTCCAACTTTTACTATTTTGTTTTGGGCTTCTTTTAATACTATGCTTTCTATAATAACGGCATTTGTTATTTGTCCATTTTCTTTTTTTATTTTTCTAGTAACAATGCTTTTACCGTTTTTACCTTCTTGAATTACTTTTGTGTAACCTTTTACATAGTTTTTATCTTCTTTTGTGACTGTTTGATATTTAACATCTTCATTTGCTACAGAGTGAACTTCTTCTACTACAGTGATAATTGGTGACACTTTGTTTACTACTACTTTTTGACCAGCGTATAGTAAAGCATTTTCACTTGTTATATCTTTATTAATAATTAAGAAGATGTTGTTAGATATTTCATTTTTTTCTGAGATTGAAGATATTGTATCTCCTTCTTGTACTGTATATGTTTTTTTGGTGTTTTGTTCTCCGTATAATAAGTATTCTGCTAAGTCTTTACTATTTATGAAAATTTTTTCACTTGTTGAAACATAATCTTTTTTTATTTTTATTTGTTCTTTTATATAAACATTTTCTATTATAGTTCCTTCATCTTCTATGGGAGTTTGATTTTCATTTAAATATTTTTCATATTCTTCTTTATCTATAAAAGAAAGTACTAATTCGTTAATGGCATTAGTTAATATTTCTTTATCTAGAACATATATTTTTATTTGATTTGTTACTTCTGTACTTTCTGTTTCGTCATTACTTTCTTGTTTACTTGTTTTATCTATTGTTACTGTATATCCTTCAATTGAAAAGCTTTCTTTTTGGTCTATTTTATTGTATATTTCTTCAGTAGTTGATATTTTTTGATTATATGTTGTTTCTTCTTTTATTTCTAGACCATTTGGTATATATACATTTTTTACATTATATTTGTTTTTTATGTTTTCTTGTTTGTTATCTATATATTTTTCTAAGTCTTCTTTAGAGGATATTAATCCAATTGATTTTCCTTCTAAGTATACTCTGTAAGATTTTGTAGCGCCATAATATTTGTTATTTGTTTGGGTTAGTATTACTGTGATGGTTGTTATTGCTAAGCATAAAATAATTAATAATATATTTCCTGCTTTATTCATTATTACCACTTTCTTTCTTTTCTCCAGTGTAGTTCATAAAGGAAACAGTATTTTTCTTAAATAATAGTTCTGCTTTTCCTATTTTACCACTTCTGTTTTTTCTTATTATTACTTCACTTCGACTCATGTTGTCATCTATTTTTGAGGCTGGATTATAGTAATCATCACGATAAATGAATGCTACTATATCGGCATCTTGTTCTATTGAACCTGATTCTCTTAAATCGCTTAGGTTTGGTCTTTTATCTTCTCTTGCTTCTGGACTTCTTGATAATTGTGCTAGGGTTAAGATAGGTATTTTTAGTTCTAATGCTAAAGTTTTTAAAGCACGTGATATTTCTGATACTTCTTGTTGCCTATTGCCACTATATTTGCCCATTCCATCAATTAGAGTTAGATAATCGATAACAATTAAGGCTAGATTTTCATCTGTTGCTGAAACACGACGTGATTTGGCTTTTATGTCGCCAATACTTACTCCTGGAGAATCGTCAATGTATACTGTTGCTTCGCCTAACTGGCTCATTGCTTCATTTACTCTTTTCCAATCTTGGTTTTGAAGGTCTCCATTTTGAAGTTTTTGGGCATTTATTTGTCCTAAAGATGAAACCATACGTGATATTAGTTGCTCAGCAGGCATTTCTAAAGTGAATATTATTACTGATTTTTTTTGATTTATTGCAACATTAGTAGCAATATTTAAGGCAAGTGCTGTTTTACCCATTGATGGTCTTGCCGCTAGAATTACAAGTTCACTTGGTTTTAATCCGTTTGTTAAATTATCTATGTCATAAAAGCCTGTTGATAAGCCACTTATTTTTCCTTTATTTGCTGCTAATTTTTCTAAGTTTTCTTGGAACGAAGTTAGTACTTCTGGCATGCTTTTAAACTCTGCTGACCTTCTATTTTTTACGATGTTTAGGATACGTGACTCTGCTTTATCTAGTGTATCTTCAACAGAGAGTTCATTTGTATATCCTAAAGTTGCAATATTTGTTGCTTCATTTATTAAGTTTCTTAAAATACTTTTGTCTTCAACTATTTTTATATAATAATCAATATTTGAAGCAGTTGGTACTTCTTCCATTATTTCTGTTAAGTATTCTACTCCACCTATTTCTTTTAATAATTTTTTATTATTTAATTCATTTGATAGAGTAGTTATATCTATTGCTATATGATTATTATACATTTCTTTTAATACATCGAATATTTTTCCATGTTTTTCTAAAAAGAAGTTGTTTGCATTTAGACTATCAGTTGCTTTTTGAATAGCATATTTTGATAGGAACATTGACCCTAAAACAGATTTTTCTGCTTCAATATTGTGTGGTACTTCTTTGTTCACGTTAGTCACCTACTTTATTAATTCTATTTTTATAGTTGCCTTTATGTCTTTATATAATATTATATCGACATTATGATATCCTAGAGTTGATAAAGAGTTATCTAGTATTATTTGGTTTTTATTTAGTTTTATTTTTTCATCTAATTTTTCTTTTATTTGTTTAGTAGAAATACTACCAAATACTTTATCATGTTCTCCTGTTTTTACTTTGAATTTATAAGTTTCTTTTTCTAGTTCTTTCTTTAAACTCAAAGCATTTTTTCTATTTATTTCATCTTCTTTTTTTGCTTCATCATTTTGTTTATTTAAAATATTCATACTTGTTTCTGTTTTTTGAACAGCATATCCATTTTTTATTAGATAGTTTTTTGCATATCCATCTTTTACTTCTTTTATATCTCCTTTTTTACCTTGATTTTTTAAGTCTTTTATAAATATAACTTGCATTTGATATCACCTCATTTGTTATATTATACTATAAATTAGGTTTTTTGTCTTCATTTATATACATTTATTGTATCATAATTTTTTGAAGAAAAAAACTCCCTAAGGAGTTTGCAAAATAGAATTTTATTTTTTAAATCATTTTTATTTCTTTACTATTTTGATTTTAGTTTGTTTAGAACATATTTGTGTAGTTACCATCTTCTTTGTAGTAATCATCCATTGTTTCTATATAATCATAGTATCCTAAGTTAATTAGTTGTTTGTGTGTAAATTTTCTAGCTGTTAGGCCTCTATCTTTGTTTGATGTGTCTCCGATTATTATTAGATTATCGCTTACTCCAAGTATAATTCCTATATGTCCGTCGTTTCCTATTAGGTCTCCTGCTTTTATTTTACCGTTTTTTAAATATTCATATGTTATTGTGTTTCTTTTGCCTAGTTTGGAGAAATCGTTTATATTGGAAAATCCTGCGCCTAAGTCTCCTGGGTCATATCCTCCATTTAGAAGAGCCCATGCGACAAATCCTGAACAATCTAGTCCATTGGGATAATATTCTCCTTTTTTTTGGTCTGGTTCTCCAAGTGCTATTTTTAAATTGCATCCCCAAATTGCTGGGCCTGTACTAGTTTTTGTTATTTCATTAAATTTGTCATTACTTAAGTATAAGCCTTTATGATAGTATCTTCCTTCACCATCTACAATATATGTTTTACTTGCTAATCTACCATTTTCTGGAAAGTAATTTAATTTATATGGAAATTCTAATAGAAGAAAACGTGCGGCAGCGACTACTCCTGCTCGTGTTTTGTTTCCAGCTTGTTCTACTCTGTAATTTAGTATTTCATCGAATGTTTTTGCTTCTTCTTGTGTATATTTATTACATGGTAAAAATTGTTTTGAGACTATTTGTGGAGAATTTATTAAGTTTGTTACTACTATATCAAAACTTTTTTCTATATTATTATTTGTAGTTATGGTAATAGTACTTTTACCTGTTTTTTTGGGTTTTAATTGTCCATCGTTTGTTACTTCAATTATATTTTTATTACTTGATGTAAAAGTTAATGCTTTATTAGGATTACCTATGTATTCTAATTTATAGTTAAGTTTTGTGTTTTCATTTAGTGTTATATATTTTGAATTTTCTATAATTATGTCTAATATTTCATTTATATCTTTAAATAATGATTGTTTTTCATTTTTGTTATTGTGGTTATCTTCTAAGTATATTTCATAGTTATCGTTAGGTAATTCATAGTTACATATTCTTTGTTTTGATAGTTGTTTTTCATTATTTAAATAACAGGTTACTTCTTTATCAACATTATCTTTTACATGTACTTCAATAGATAGTTTTTTGGTAGTTTTATTATAGTTTTTTATAACTACTTTTTCTATAGTAGGTGGTATTTCATCTATTAGGACTATACTTATATTAATATAACCCGTTAATATTAGTCCTACTAGGAGAGTTAGTATTCCTAAAAATAATAGAAATCTTGATAGTTGTTTTTCTTTCATATTTCACCTTTACTTCATAAAAAAATGATAGATTATTATAATTTAATTCTATCATTTGATTATTATTTTGTAAATGGTTATTTTGTTTATAAAATAAAGAAATTTTTTGAAATTATTTTTCTTTTTTTAAATCTACTATTGCTTGGATATAAGCTTCTGCTTTTATTTTTTCTTCATTATCTAAAGAACGATAATTAGTTATTAAACTGTTTTCTTTTTCTGTTAGAGTAAAGTCTATAGGATTTGGGTTATTTGTTAAGTCTAATAGATAATCAGTTGAAGTGTTTAATATTTTTGACATTTTAATAATAGTAGAAGTTTTTGGTTTTATTTTTCCACTTATATATTGACTTATTGCTTCTTGTGAGACTTCTAGTTCTACTGCTAGGGATGTAAGAGATTTATTTTTTGCTTTTACAATTTTTTTTAAATTTTTCATAGTAGTTTTATTATTTTCCAAATTAATCACCTTCCACTATTAGTTTGTTTTCTATAAGCAAATTATATAATTATTACTTCAAATTTATTTGAAGTGTGTTATAATTAACTTGAAGTAATAATTATAATATGGAGGTAAGAATGAATAATAAGGGTTTAAATGGATTAAATAGTAAGGAAAATAATTATAGGAAGTAATATAATGAAGTTTTATAGTTTGGATGTTGATGAAGTTTTTATTAATTTAAAATCTAATAAAGAAGGACTTTCTTTTAAGGATGCGAGAGAAAGACTAATAAGATATGGTAAGAATAGAATTGTTGGTTCTAAAAGGAAATCAAATCTTGTGAAGTTCTTAAGTGAATTTAAAGATTTAATGATTGTTATTTTGATATTGTCTGCAATTTGTTCTTTTGTGCTATCTATTTTAAATGATGAGTCGTTTACAAATAGTATTATTATTTTAACAATTGTTATATTAAATGGGATATTTGGTTTTATGCAAGAAATTAAGGCTGATAAGGCAATTGAGGCGCTTAAGAAAATGCAAGTTTCTAATGTTAAGGTTAAGCGAGATAGTAAAATTTGTGTTATTAATAGTGAAGATGTTGTTAAGGGTGATATATTGGTGCTTGAAGCTGGGGATAGGATACCTGCGGATGCTAGAGTTATTTGGGTGGCTTCTCTTAAAGTTGATGAGTCTTCATTAACTGGGGAGTGTATACCTGTTTCTAAGGATATTATTACTTTAAAGGAAAATGTACCATTATCGCAAAGAAAAAACATGATTTATGCTGGAACATGTGTTGTTTATGGAAAGTGTCATGCTGTTGTATGTGAAACTGGTATGAATACAGAGTTTGGTATTATTGCTAAATCTTTAAGTGATGAGGAAAAAGAAATAACTCCTCTACAGGTTAAAATTAATGGTATTAGTAAGTTTTTATCTATTATAATATTTTTGATAATTGTTGCTATGTTTATAATTGGGATAGTAAAGAAAATGAATATAATGGAAATTATTATGTTATCTATTTCTCTTGCTGTTGCTGCGATACCTGAGGGGCTTCCTGCTATTATTACAATTATTTTAGCACTTGGTACGAATACTATGGCAAAAAAACATGCTATAGTAAGGAAGATATCAAGTGTTGAAACGCTTGGTTCTACTGAAGTAATATGTTCTGATAAAACAGGAACTATTACACAAAATAAAATGAAAGTAAGGGAAGTATATTATAATAATAAAATATGTTTATGTGAGAATTTAGAAAAGGATAATATATTGTTATCAATTATGGCACTTAATAACGATGTGTTAAAGAATAGTGATTGTTATATGGGAGACCCTACTGAAATTGCTCTTTATGAAGCTTGTGAAGAAGTTTTAAATATTAATGATTTGAAGAGTAATAATAAGAGAATAGGTGAGTTGCCTTTTGATTCTGATAGAAAAATGATGTCTATTGTTAATAAAAATGAGAATAGTATTATGTTATATACTAAAGGAAGTTTTAATTCTGTTATTAAACATTGTTCTTACGTTTATGAGGGTAATAGTGTAAAAAAGTTAACAAAAAATAAAATTATTAAGTTGGAGGAAATAGAAAAACAAGAAGCTTTTAAAGCTTATAGGGTTTTGGCATTTGCTTATAAAGTTATTAGTGACGATTATGTTTTAGATAAATCACTTGAAAATAATCTTATTTTTGTTGGTATGGTTGCGATGGCAGACCCTCCTAGATTTGGGGTTCAAAGTTCAATAAGTGAGTGTATAATGGCACATATTAAGCCTGTTATGATTACTGGAGATAGTTTGGCTACTGCTGTTTCTATAGCTAAAGAAGTAGGTATTTTAAATAATGAAGAGGATGCTATTAGTGGTGAGTTTTTGGATAAAATGACAAAGGAAGAACTAGCAGAAAATGTTAATAAGTATTCTGTTTATGCAAGAGTTAGTCCTATGAATAAGCTTGATATTGTAAATACTTTAAAAGAAAATGGAAAAGTTGTTGCAGTAATTGGTGATGGTGTTAATGATGCGCCTGCTTTAAAGAGTGCGGATATTGGTGTTGGTATGGGATTAACTGGGACTGATGTTTCCAATGGAGTTGCTGATATTATTCTTGCTGATGATAGTTTTGCTACTATTGTGACTGCTATAAAAGAAGGGCGAAGAATTTTTGATAATATTAGAAATGTTTTAGTTTATCTTCTTACTGGAAATATTGCTGAAGTATTAGTTGTATTTGTTGGAATGTTGTTTGGAATAGAAGTGTTTTTACCAATACAATTGTTATATATAAATTTAATAACAGATTCAGTTCCTGCAATTGCTCTTGCTTTTGAAAGTAGTGATGAAAATATTATGAAACGTAGTATTAGAAAGAGTGATAGTTCTTTCTTTACACCATTTTTAATGGCAAAAATTGGGTTGTCTGCTTTTTTGAAAACTATTGCTGTTTTATTTGTTTATTTTATAAATTTAAAGTTATATAGTATGAAAATTGCTTGTACAATGTCATTTTTAACATTAATATTATTGGAAATGGTATTTGCATATTCATGTAGAAATTTGAAGAAAAATATAATTGGTAATGGTCTATTTGATAATAAGTATATGAATAAAAGTATGTTGATACTTGGATTAGTACAGATTGTTATTTTTGTTACTTCTTTAAAGAGCGTTTTTGGAATTGTAAGTTTATCTATAGTTCAAGTTATTTATTGTTTTATAATAGTTATATTAGTTTTTTTAATTGATGAATTATTGAAGAACTTAATTAGTAAATTATTTAAAGATTAGGGATAGTGGTATGATAAGGCATTTTTTGATATTATTAATAAAATTGTAAATATTAGTGCAAAGAAAAAACCCTGTTATGGGTTTATTATTTTGTAAATGGTAATAATGCAATTGCTCTTGCTTTTTTAATTTGTTCTGCAATATATCTTTGATGTCTTGCGCATGCACCTGTTACACGTCTTGGTAAGATTTTACCTTTATCATTTGTGTACTTTTTTAAAATATCTACATCTTTGTAATTAATATCTTTTCCTGCACACATATAACATACTTTTTTCTTTCTTCTATAAAACTCTGCCATGTTTTTCCTCCTTATTAGAATGGCAAGTCATCATCTTCAATTTTTATTTCTTCTCCAAAGTCTTTGAATGGGTCGTTGTCTACATTAACACTATTGGTATTTTGAGTTTGATATGTAGGTTGTCCTCCAAAGTTGTTGTTTAATTCACTTGAATAATTGTATGGTGAATCGTTTATTGTACTATTTGGTATACTTTGTTCACGACTTGATTTTGTGTCTAAAAATTGAACGTTATCTGCAACTATTTCAGTTATGTATCTTTTTGTGCCATTTTGGTCATCATATGTTCTTGTTTGAATACGTCCATCAATAGCTACTTGACTGCCTTGTTTTAAATAATTTTTTACATTTTCTGCTTGTTTTCTCCATACAACAATATTTAAAAAATCCGCTTCTCTTTCACCATTTGGACCAGTGAAGTTTCTATTTACTGCTAGGGAAAACGTTGCTACAGCAATGTTTGAGCCTGTGTATCTTAATTCAGGGTCTCTTACTAATCTTCCTATTAAAAATACTTTGTTCATTTTTACCTCTTAATCTTCAATTTTTACTACTAAAGAACGTATAATGTTGTTGTTAACATTTGACATATGATTGAACTCATCAATTGTTTTAGTTGTACCTTCAATAGTGTATAAGTGATAATATCCTTTTTTATGTTTTTTAATTTCATAAGCTAAATCTCTTTGGCCCATATCCTTAGAATCAACTACTTTTCCTTCGTTTTTTTCGATTAAGTTTTTAACATCTTCTTTTACACTTTTGATTGATGCTTCATCTAAAGTAGGGTTAACTATAAACATAATTTCATACTTTCTCATTTTTGCACCTCCCTTTGGACATCAGGCTTCTTTCGAAGCAAGGAGTAAATTTCTACTCGTTTGATATTATAACAAATAGTTATTAGTTTGTCTAGTTGTTTTGATAAGTTTGTTGAATTTCTTTTGTTTATAATATCTATAAATTATATGTTTTTTTTGTTTTTATTAAAAAAGAAAATCATTTTTTTGATTTTCTTTGTAGGTTGTTTATTTTTATAAATTAAATCTAAAGTGGCAAATATCTCCATCCTGCATTAAGTAATCTTTTCCTTCTAGTCTAAATTTTCCTTCTTCTTTTACTTTTTGTTCACTTCCGCATTCTTTTAGGTCTTCATACGCGATTACTTCTGCTTTTATAAAACCTTTTTCAAAATCAGTGTGGATTATTCCTGCACATTCTTTGGCGTTCATACCGTTTTTATATGTCCATGCTTTTACTTCTTCGCTTCCACAGGTAAAATATGTTTTTAGTCCTAGAAGATTATATGTTGTTTCTACTAGTTTATCTAAACCACTTTTTTCTATACCTAGTTCTTTTAGCATTTCTTGTTTATCTTCATCATTTAATTCAGCAAGTTCTGATTCTATTTTTGCTGATACTATGATGACCATACTATTTTCTTTTTCTGCGTATTCTTTTAATTGTTTGACATAGTTGTTTTCTGTTGCTATTTCTTCTTCACTTATGTTTGCTAAGTATATGTGTGGTTTTAGTGTTAAAAAATTGAATGATTTAATAGCATGTAGTTCTTCTTTTGTGTAATCTACTAATCTTAATGGAATATTTTGTTCTAGATTTGTTTTTGATTTAGTTAGAGCGCTTACTTCTAGAAGAGCTGACTTATCTTTGGTTGTTTCTGCTTTCTTTTTTATTTTGTCTATACGATTATTTATTATTTCTAAGTCTGCTAGGGCAAGTTCTAAATTGATTATTTCTACATCTCGTATTGGGTCAACATTTCCTTCAACATGGGTTACTTCTTTATCATTGAAGCATCTTACTACTTCGACAATAGCATCTACTTCCCTTATGTGTGAAAGAAATTTATTGCCTAAGCCTTCACCGTTTGATGCGCCTTTTACTATTCCTGCGATGTCAACGAATTCAAATTGTGCTGGTTTTACTTCTTTTGGTAAGTATAAATCTTCTAGAAATTGTAATCTTTCATCTGGAACGTTTACAATGCCTACATTAGGGTCTATAGTAGCGAATGGATAGTTTGCTACTAAAATATTTTTTTTTGTTATTGCGTTAAATAAAGTTGATTTACCTACATTTGGTAAACCAACTATTCCTGCTTTTAAGCTCATGTCTGCCTCCTTATAGCGTTGGGTATGTACCTGGTCCTAGTGGTAATCCAAGAATATACCATAATAGGATAATTGCAATCCATGTTAATGTCAAGCCTATTAAATAAGGTTTCATTATTTTTATACCATCTTTTATTGTGTACACTTTGTCTTTTTCTTTATTATATATGTTTAAATATCCTATGTATACGACAAAGTATGCTAGTAATGGTGTTACTGCATTAGTCATTGATTCTGATGCTCTGAAAATAAATTGTGCAAATTGTGGCGAAATGTTTAATTGCATCATCATTGGTACTAGCACTGGTGATATTATTGCCCATTTTGATACTGATGTTGTTACAAATAAATTTGATATGGCAATTATAAATATTGAAAATATTATTAGTACTATTCCTGATAGTGGTAGACTTTTTAAGATGTTTGTTAAGGTTGCTACAATTACTGTTCCTATGTTACTTTCTTTAAATATTGCAATAAATTGTGATGCGAAGAAAATTATTACTAATAAGTAACCTATCATTGATAGTTTTTCTCCTAGTTTTTCTATTAAATCTTCGTCACTTTTTATTGATTTTGATCCTATTCCATATGCTATTCCTGTTATTATGAAGAATAAAGCTGTCATATATGTAAATCCATCTTGAAAGTAGGAATTAACTCCGAATAATTGGTCTACATAGGCATCTTTTGTCATATCTAGAAGCATTCCTGATAGTGGTAAGCCTGGAATTATCATATAAAGGAAAATAATTGCTACTGCAATTGCTGAAATTAGGGCATATTTTAGTCCTTGTTTTTCTTTGGTTTCTTCTAATATTTTTTTCTGTTCTTCATATTGTAAATCTAAGTATTCTATTTCTTTTGTGTTGCCTTCATCGTCTTTTGTTTTTGATATATATCTACCCATTTTTTTTGCTACAAATTTTTCTGTTATTATTGTACCTACTATTGCGATTATAAAACATGATATTATCATAATATATAAGTTTGATGTCATTCTTACATAAAAAGCACTATCTATTAGGTGTGATGCTCTAGTTGTGTATGGAATTAAATCAATATCTATTGCTCCGACAAAGAAACTTATACTGTATCCAAATGCTACTCCACCGAAGGCGGTTGCTATTCCTGTTAGTGGGTTACGTCCGTTAAATAGGAATAGTAATGCACTTAATGGAATTAATATTGCATATCCTACTTCGTTTACGATACTTGAAAATACTGAAATTAAAAATATTAGGAAAGTTATTGTTTTTGGATTTAGCTTTACTAATTTTCTTTTCATAAATGTTTGAATAAGTCCTGTTACATCTGCTACTCCTATTCCTATTAAAGTAATTATTAAGGTACTTAGTGTTGTAAAGCTTATAAAGTTTGTAGCAGCGTTACTTATGATTGATTTTACTCCATCGTAAGATAGCATATTCTTTACTGCAACTATTGTTTTTTCTAAACTATTAGTATTTGTATTAATTACATTGTATGTTGCTGATACATTTAATAATGATAGGATAAAGCTTAAGAATATTACTACAAATATTAATACTATAAAACTAGTTACAGGATGTAATTTTATTTTTTTTAATTTTTTCTTTTTTGCCATGTTTTACTCCTCAACTATTTTTTTCATTTTTTTATTAAATTCTACTCTTGGTAGCATTATTGTTCTTCCGCAGTTTAAGCATTCTATTTTTATATCTACACCTAATCTTGTTATTTTCCATAAATTTGTACCACATGGATGTTGTTTTTTCATAATAACTTTTGTGCCTAATTTGTAATTATTTTCCATTTATTACCTCTAATTTATTATATGGAATGCTTATATTATTTTTATTAAATTCTTCTAGAACTATTTTCCTTATTTGTCTTTGAATTGTATATTGTGTTGTTGATTTTACTTCTGCTACTAAGCGATAGTTTATACTTGAACTTGCTAATTCATTTATTCCTAATATTTCTACATTTCCGTTTATATTTTCTAGTTTTTTGATTTTTTCTATTATTGTTTTTAAAGTTTTTTCTACTTTTTCTAGGTTTTCTTCGTATGAAACAGGTATATCTACAATTGCAAAGTTATTTGATTTAGAGTAATTAATTACTTCGGTTATATTTCTGTTTGAAATAATTTTAAGTTTTCCTTCATAGTTTTTTAGTTTTGTAGTTTTAAATCCTACTGATATGATGTTTCCTGTAAAGTTATTTATTTCTACTAAATCTCCTACGTCATATTGGTCTTCAATTATGATGAAAATACCTGCTAGAACATCTTTCATTATGTCTTGAAGTGCTAGTCCAATAACTACACTTACTATTCCTAGTCCTGCTAGAAGGGATGTAACATTAATGCCTAGTTCTTCTAAAATTATAACTATTTCAATAATTATTATTGCTACTTTAATGATACTTATTAGTAGTTTTGTTATTGTTTGTTGCCTCTTCTTTTTTTTAGATAAGCTTTTTGTCAATATTTTTTTTAGTATTAAATAGATAATATATCCTATTAGTATATATATTATTATTGAAATAATTGACATATATACTTTTTTTTGTAATAGAAATTTTAAAAATGTTTTCATATTTCACCTACTTGTTGTAATTTATTATATCTAGTATTCTGTTTAGGTCATTGTTATTTACAAATGATATTTGAAGTTTTTTATTATTTATAGTTACTTTTGTACCTAAATATTCTGATAAATCATTTTCTAGGTTTTCGTATTCACTGTAATGTGGTTTTCTTGTTATTTTGTTTTTTCTTTCAAATTTTTCTTCATGTGATATTTCTTCTAGTTCTCTTACACTTAAGTCATTTGTTATTATTTTATCTGATAAGTTAGCTATTGCTTCTTTATCTTCTAATTTTGATAGTACTCTAGCGTGTCCCATGCTTAATTTTCCATCTTTAATTAGGGCTTTTGTCTCTTGTGGTAAAGATAAAATGCCTAGCATGTTTGTTATGTGACTTCTACTTTTGCCTACTTTTCTTGCTAGTTCTTCTTGGGTTAAATTTAAGTTATCCATTAGACTTTTATATGCCGTTGCTTCTTCTATAGCATTTAAATTTTCTCTTTGTAAGTTTTCTAA
>OIZL01001091.1_pt1 | contig 16223 bp, 14 predicted proteins | sample 1588541 | NCBI WGS metagenome assembly OIZL01 (sample SAMN03283285) | human gut metagenome | biome: human-associated habitat; material: feces | host: Homo sapiens | place: Peru | collected 2012 | reverse complement strand
TTTAAATCCATTTCATCCATTAACCAATTATTTTTTTAACCCTCCATACCCTATTGTTCGTTGACCTGTTGACTCGTAGACTTGTTGACTTTTTTAAAATCGGTGTAAATAGGATTGAAATGGATTTAATCGGCTTTCTTTATTTCTTATTGTCGGAGTGCTCCGAGTGCTCGTTGACTTATCTCGGTATTGGGAGGCGGATTTTTGTGGGGATGGTGGGGATGGGGCGACTGCTGAAAGATGATTTTATCAGTACCGCAAAAAAAGCCGCAAAAATGGGATTTTCTGAAATTATCTATGCTTTTTGTGGTAGATAATTTCAATTTACTCGCGTTTTCTGAAATTATCTATGCTTTTTGATGTAGATAATTTCAATTTATCCACATTTTCTGAAATTATCTCGATTTTTTTATCTATCTTTGTGTCAAACCAAAAAAGCAAAAAACACGATGGGCAAATTAATAGGAAGAGAGCGCGAAATAGACGAACTGAATCGCTGCTACACATCTGATAGAGCAGAGTTTGTGATTGTGACCGGCCGCCGACGCATCGGAAAAACCTTTCTGGTGAACAGCGTGTATGCCGACCAATATGCTTTTTATTACACTGGCGGCCATAATCTGACCACCACTCAACAACTGCACAAGTTTAGCATTGCCCTAAGGCAATACGGCTACAACACCACCGCAGCAACCACCGCAGCGAACTGGTTTGAAGCATTTGAGGCATTGCAGGAACTGCTGCAAGGCATCGCCTCAAAGGATGGCAAGCGAAAAATCATCTTCATCGACGAAATGCCTTGGATTGATGCCGCAAAATCGGATTTCGTGGAGGCATTGGAATACTTTTGGAACAGTTGGGGCGCACTCCAAGACGATGTGATGCTCATTGCAAGCGGCTCTGCCACATCGTGGATGAATGACAAACTTGTGGCAAACAAAGGCGGACTTCACGCCCGCATCACCAAACAGATAGTATTGGAGCCGTTCTCGCTCAAAGAGGTTGAAGAATATCTCACTTGCGCAGGAGCACACTGGGACCGCTTCCAAATCGCCCAAACCTATATGGTGCTGGGTGGCGTGCCTTTTTACCTCAGTCTGCTTGACACAAGCAAAAGTTTTGCACAAAATGTTGATGAACTGTTTTTCTCACGCAACGCATCACTCCGACTGGAATTTGGCGAACTCTATCACGCCCTTTTCTCTAACGCACAGTTATATGTGGCAATCGTTGAAGCACTCGCTCGAAAACGCAAAGGGCTCACACGCGCCGAGATTGCAGAAAACACAAAAATCAAGAGCAGTGCCCTGACGCAATACCTCAACAATCTTGAGAAGTGTGGTTTTATTGAATGTTATCAGCAATACGGGAAAAAGGTGCGAGGATTGACTTACCGCCTTATCGACTTCTACACACTTTTCTACTTTAAATACATTGCCAACAACCGTGATATGGACCCGAAATGGTGGTCAAACAATATGCTTTCGGCATCGGTTTCGGCATGGCAAGGCTTCAGTTTCGAACTCCTTTGCCTTGTGCATCTTCCCCAAATCAAGGATGCCTTGGGCATCAGCGGCATTGCCTCTTCGGTTTCGCAATGGAAAAACGAAACCTCGCAAATCGACCTCATCATCGACCGTGCCGACCGCATTGTGAACCTCTGCGAAATGAAATTTAGCAACGCTCCTTTTGAAATCACAAAAGCATACGCCGAGCGATTGCGTAACCGTATGGCTGATTTCTGCGTCGCCACCAAGTGCAAAAAAGGAATTAGCAACACTTTCGTAACCACCTATGGGGTGAAGCAAGGCAAACACTCATCAATCGTCAACAACCAAGTGCTACTCGACGATCTATTTAATTAGTGGTTTAGGATTTTTTGGGAGTGGTGAGGGCTTGGGCGTTGCGGCGGAGGCCGGCGAGCTTGGCGCGCTTGATGGGGCTGTGGCGGAAGGTGGCGGAGAATTGCTCCTGCGTCATGCTGAGCACTTGCTGGGTGGTGAGGTGTAGCACGCCCTCCCTGGCTTGAAATTCGGGGTGTGATGTGGGGGTGGCGTGGCGATTGTGGGGGCAAGCGATTTGACACTCGTCGCAGCCGTAAAGGTGATTCCCTATTTTCTCGTTCACCCATTCGGGGAGCTGCTCGGATCGGTTTTCAATGGTTTGGCACGATAGGCATCGGGCGGCATCGAGCACGCCTCCGCTCAATGCGCCACCTGGGCAGCGGCGCTCGCAAGCGTGGCAATCGCCACAGGTGAGGGTGCAAGGTGCATCGGGGGTGAGCGGCAGAGTGGTCACCAGTTCACACAGAAAGAAGAACGAGCCACGGCCGGGGATAATGAGCAGCGTGTTGAGCCCGATGAACCCCAACCCAGCCTGCTGCGCCCAGTAGCGTTCGAGAATGGGCGCACTGTCCACACACACGCGCGATTCGTGCCCAGTGCGTTCCTTGATATACGCCGCCAACTGCCGTGCCATGTCGCGCACCACCTCGTGATAGTCGGTGCCGTAGGCGTAGCGTGCCACCTGCGGCGCATCAGCCTCTTGAATTTGCTGTGGCAGATAATTCACCGCCAGCGAAATCACCGTTTGCGCACCTTCCACCAGGCGTGTGGGGTCGAGCCGCAAGTCGGTGTAGTTGGTAGCCCACTGCATACAGTCGTGCTTGCCTTCGGCAATCCATTGCGTGAATGCCTTGGCTGCCTCATGACTCACAGGAGCGGCATGGGCAAACCCTACTGCATCAAAACCCAAGCGAAGCGCCTCGGCCTTGATGTCATCACCTATGCGACATTGGGATTTTTGCAAATTCGTAACCTTCATTGCGTAGCCACTCGATGGAGCGAGGAAGCGCATATTTCATATTTTTTTCTGCTTTCAGCGAATCGTGAAACACGATGATGGAGCCGTTGCGCGCAAAGTGCTTCACATTCTCAAACACCTGTTCGCCTGTGAGCTTGCGGCTGTAGTCGTGGCTCACGAGGTCGTACATGATGATGGCAAAGCGCGAGCGCAGCACCTTCGACTGTGCCCAGCGGAGCAAGCCGTGTGGCGGTCGGAACAGCGACGAATGTATCAACTCATTGGCTTGAAACACATTGTGGAGATACACCTTCGTGCTCACCTTTGCGCCCTGCATGTGGTTCATCGTGTGATTACCCACGCTGTGGCCACGGCGCAGCAACTCTTGAAACAGTTCGGGATTGCGCTGCACATTTTCGCCCACACAGAAGAATGTGGCTTTCACACCGTAGTGGTCGAGCGTGTCGAGCACCCAGGGGGTGACTTCGGGGATAGGTCCATCGTCGAAAGTGAGATACACGGTGCGAGGCTTGAAATGCAGACGCCACACCGTTTCGGGGAACAACATTCGATACAGCAATGGCGGACGCTCCACCAGGCGATTAAGATAGCGTTTGATACCCATCATAACTATAGAAAAGAGGATTTTTCAGTTGATAAAAAAACCATAAAAGGCGGCAGCCCTAAAACTCCGCCCTTTATGGTGATATAATCAAATCGATTTATTCTTCTTCGTCGTTCGGCAAGCCGCCAAGCATTCCCACCAAGCCGCTGTCGGCAAAGCCTTCAGGCATGGTGGAATCGGCAGGCGCGGCATCTTCCTGATGCTGTGGCTGCGATTGCTGTTGAAGCATCATCTGAATGGAGGCTTGCACGGCGCGAGTGTCAACGCCCTTAGCTGCCAACTTCTTCAGCATTGCTGGATAGCCAGCCTTGTTGATTTGCTCGTAGAACATCAGCAACTGTGGCAGATAACTGTGAGCCAAGTAATTGTCGATGTTGCAAGTGCTGAGCATTGGATATTTCTCGCTCAGGCGTTGAGCAAACACGGCGTATTGGCTGAACTGCATCAAATCACCCTCAACGAGCGCGATAGCCGACTTGCGATATGCCTCCTTGTTGGTGAGCTGGTAGAGCGATTCGTAAACGCGACCCATCTGCATACGGTTGTTGAACGAGTATGCGCAAGCCTTTTCGCTCATCTTGTCTTGCATGAGCGCAAGCACCTTTTCAGCCTTGGCCACGCGGTCGGCGAAGAATTTGTCAACGTTCTCGCCATAGATAGTAGCCTTACCATCCTTCTTCGCATCTTGTGCCGCTGTGGCTTCGTCAGCGAGGGTGTTGGCGAGCGTGATCATCATGGTGCGAGTGGTGTTGACCATGCGACGTACAGTTTCGTCGAGGTAGATTTTGCCGGCACGGCCTTCTGGCGTGTCGAGACCGCCCCAACGGAATTTGGTGGTCACATTCTTATACATCTTGTCGGTGTTTGCCACAATCTCGTCGCCGTAGTTTTGAGTGCGGAGAGGAGTGATTTGGTAAGCCATACCGGTGAGTTGCAAATATGGAGCGAACTCTGCGTACATGTCGTCGCTCACGGTGCAAGCGAAGTAAACAGGACGCTTCCAGCCTTGGGTGATGCTTGCGTTCACGAGGTCGAGCATCATCATATCGCTTGCTGAAGCCCAACCGTTCTGGTGTGCATCGCCAAATGGAATATTGAGTTGGTCTTCTGCCAAGTCGCGCATACCAGCCGAAATCACGCCAGCCTTAACAGCTGCGTCGGCATTTGAGTTGATGAAGAATTTTCCGCTTTTGAGCTTGCCACGCACGATGCCGTCTTCATCGCGTTCGGCGTCGGCAGCGTAGAATTTCTTCAACGCGTCGGTCACTGAAAGGATGTTGAAGAGACCATCGTCTTCGATGGTGGTGCCGCCACGGTTGCCGTAGGCGTAGCTGAGCGAGTCGGCCATCATTGGCAGTGGAGCCGACTTGTAGGAAGCGCGCTGCATCTGTGCGATGTACCAGTCGGTGGAGAGGTAACTCAAGTTCACCACGCGCACATCGGTGCGGTAGCCTTCCACTTCCTGGAGATACCACAGTGGGAATGTATCGTTGTCGCCATTGGTGAAGATGATAGCGTTTTCATCAAGGCTCGACAGGTAGTTCATGCCGAAGTCGTGTGCGGCGGTGCGATATGAGCGGTCGTGGTCGTCCCAAGTTTGGCTCACCATCTGCAATGGCACAATCAGGCCGATAGCCACAGCCACAAATGCCATCGCCTTCGATGGAGTGGTGGTGGCAGCCTCAGCAAAGAGCTTTTCAGCCTCAGCCTCGTTCTTAGCCTTCTTGCCACGGTTGAGCAGTTTCACCACAAAGCTCCACAGGCCTGCCACGCCCATACCCACCCAGATGGCGTAGGCATAGAATGAGCCAGCGTAGGCGTAGTCACGCTCACGAGGTTGCAATGGTGGTTGGTTGAGGTAGAGCACGATGGCGATACCTGTCATGAAGAACAGGAAGAACACCACCCAGAATTGCTCAATGCCGCGCTTGCCGGCAAACGCTTGCCACAGCAAACCGATGATGCCGAGCAACAGAGGCAGGCAGTAGAACACGTTGTGTCCCTTGTTTTCCTTGCCATATTCAGCAGGAAGCAACTCTTGGTCGCCAAGGCGGGCGTTGTCCAAGAAGTTGAAACCGGTAATCCAGTTGCCACGGGTCACATCGCCCATTTCGCAGTTCAAGCCCTGCACATCGTTTTGGCGACCTGCGAAGTTCCACAGGAAGTAGCGCATATACATGTAGTTGAGCTGATAACCCAGGAAGAACTCGATATTGTTGAAGAACGATGGCTTTGGAAGCATTTGTTGCGACTGGTTGAATCGGGTATCGGGGTTGCCATTCTCATCCACAATGATGGTGGCGAGGGTTTCGCTGAATGGCTTGTTCTCGGTGTCGAAATATGTGTTGTAGTAGTTTGCATGGGCAGTCGACCAGATGCGAGGGAACAGCATATTCATTTCGCTTGGATATACAGGGTCTTTTGCGTAGCCAGTGCCCACATATTGGTCAGGCTGGTCAGCCGAGGTCTTCACCACGCGCGCCCATTGCTTGGCGCCTTTCTTGAAGCGAGTGGAAGCCATACCCTGGCTGTTGCTCTGGTATTGTGGAGAGCCGGCTGTATATACAGGGCCGTAGAGCAATGGAGTTTTGCCATACTGGTCACGGCTCAAGTAGCTGTTGAGCGCAAACATAGTGTTGGGCGAGTTTTCGTCCAATGGCAAGTTGGCGCTTGAGCGGATAATAATCAGCGCATAGCATGAGAAACCGATGAAAATCATCAGCGAGCTAATGAGAATGTTAGCCATGATGCGGCGTTGCACCTTCTTCATGAATTTGAAGAGATACACAGCGAGGGCGATAACGAGCACCAGTGGAATGAGCAAGTTGTCACCAATGAAGAGCATACCCGAAATCACGATAGCGAGCAGGAACGATACGCGCATGAGTGTGGCGTTGGCGCCTTTGTAGATTTCATAGATAGCCCATGAGAAGATGACAAGCGTGAGGAATGCGTAGAAGAGCACACCTGAGTTATACGACATGCCGAAGGTGTTCACGAAAAGGAGGTCGAAGTAGCCACCGAGTTCCACGAAGCCTGGTTCCAGACCGTAGAGGATAGCCACAATCACGGCAAACGATACGAGCAGCGTGATAAGCGATCCCTTAACGGTGGTTTCTTTCCACTTGCGGTAGTAGAAAATGAGCGCAAGGGCTGGAATGCAGAGCAGGTTGAGCAGGTGCACACCCAGCGAGAAACCAAACACATAAGCGATGAGGATAATCCAGCGGTCGCTGCGAGGATCGTCGGCTTGGTCTTCCCATTTGAGCATCAGCCACACCACAAGGGCGGTACAGAACGATGAGAATGCGTAAACCTCAGCCTCTACAGCAGAGAACCAGAAGGTGTCGCTCCATGTGTAAACCAATGCACCACACACGCCACTGCCCATCACCACGAGGTATTGGGTGAGCGTCATGCCGTCTTCCTCGCCGTCTTTCACCACCAGTTTCTTCACAAGGTGGGTCACGGTCCAGAACAGGAACAGGATGGTGGCGGCACTCAGCAGCGCCGACATGGCATTCACACACTTCGAAACCGCCATCACATCACCACCAGCAAAGTTGGCGGCAAAGCGGCCCACAAGAATGAAGATTGGGTTGCCGGGGGGGTGTCCCACCTCACTCTTAAATGCCTGAGCAATAAATTCCGGGCAGTCCCAGAAGCTCGCAGTAGGCTCAATGGTGAGCAGATAGGTGATTGCTGCCACCACAAACACGAGCCAACCGATCACGTTGTCGATAAGTCTGTACTTTTTCACTTTATTTTGGATTTTTTATTATTATCCATTTAACGAAAATGCCTTTTGAGCTCTTGCAAAAGCCCATTGATATACCAAAATGCGTATATCACTTGTATAATCCTTTCGCAAAAGCCTATATTCGTGCAAAGTTAATGATATTTTCCGAAAAAAGATGCCCTACCCCACAAAGCATTACGCAACCGCACCAAAAAAATGTGATTTTTTTCAGCACAGTTGCGTAAAGTGTAGATATTGCCCGCGGGTGCCTATTTGATTTTGTCGGCTATTTCCCGGTATTTCTTCAAATCGCCATCTTCGTAAAGAATCACAATCAGGTCGTTGCCGCCGAGGCCCACAAAAGCGTAGAGCATACTGCTCTTGCCCTGCTCATCGGTTGTGATATAGAAGCGGGTGATTTTGTTTTTGCTGGTCACTTCTTCGCTGTAGAGCGCATCGGCTGGCAGTGCGGAAAAAATTTGGAGCACCTCGTCGCGATGGCTGGCGTTGCCGTGGACTGTGCCCTCGCACTTGCCCAACTGAAATCCGGTGATGCCTTCCACATCGCTCTGCGAAAGCGCCTCAAACCCTTCCAATGCCGCCACTTGCTCAAACGCCTGCCTCAAATCCATCTGCACGCTATCCACCACACTCTCCTGCGCAAAGCCCAAAACCGCCCACACACCGACCAAAACCAACAATCCAATCCGTTTCATATCTATAAAACCTTATTAGTTATTATTTAAAAGCAAACTGTCAATAAAGTGCTTAAACGACGCACATCGCCCCGAATGGCGCAACTTCTCATAATCTGCAACCGACACCGAAGCCAAAAACGCTAAATGGTCGCTCTCGTGCTTGCCGTAGCGTTCGTTCACAACCTTATATACCTCTTGCACTTTGTTGTAGGGGTGATAAATTTCCTGCTCAAAATCCGAATCCGGATCAATACCAATCTTTTCAAGAATTTTAGCAAAATCGCCTCCTTTTGAACTCACATAATTGCCCATTAGAGCCATCATCCACGTTTCATATTCCATAATGGCATAATGCAGACGCACATCTGCGCCCTCTACCACATTCAACTGCCCAGACTGCACTTCATGCATTTCACTGATAAGCTCCATATTAACTTGCTGATGAGTACAAAGCAACTTATAGTCGGCACTAAACACATCTCGCAACCCAACAATAATTTCGTATCCTTGCTTAACGAGGTTGGGAATGTCTTTTCTGAGCTTTGAAATCACCAAACCATCATTATTCACATTCACGATTTGGTAGAAATCACGCGAAGTTTCCACATCGCCCTGCATTGGGAACTGAACATACTCAAAACTGTCGTCGTTCAGATTAATGCACCTAAATCCTACAACCATAGGGTCGTAGTTGGAATATTTCGCCAGCACGTCTGCCACAAACAGAAGTTCTGCTTTCCCCTCTACATAAACTGCATATTTCATTTTCCCTCTCTTTTCAAATAGCTATCTATGAAATCTGAAGAAAACAAATCAAAGTTACTCAACCCCGTCATCCTAAACTCTCTGAACAAGCCAGGGCGTGTTTGTGAATTGATAGTGGTCACCCTGCTATTCTTTCGGCTAAGCACCTGCCAGTGGTCTATATCCACGATGTCCATTAAAAACGCATCGTTAGAGCACACTATGAGCTGCACACCATTTTGCTTGCAATCATCAAAAATAATCTTTCCCAAAGCCACAGAGCGGCGATAGTCAAGCCCCTCGCCGAGGTCGTCAATGAGAAGCATACTCAATTTCTTGTTGTGCTTCATTACCGATGCGAAGCAGAGAAGATAAAGTGTTCGCAGCATACCATTCGATAATTGCGCATCAATCATCTCGTTTGCCACCGATTTCTCTTTAATTTGCACAAGTCTTACACCTTTCACCGCTTCCACGGTTTTGATGCTCGATATGTTGAATCCTAATGTTTGCGCATGATTTAAAACCATCTTATGGTCGGTTGCCGACAAAGAGTCAACCAAATGGCTGAACGAATACACATTCTGCACTTTACCCGTACCGAGCAGCGTGTGGGCATTTATCTCTGAGCAATTCACAAAAACCACTCCTTCTGCCCAAAGCATCAGCATTTCTATCTCAGGAAATTGGTCTTTATCACGGCGGATTTGAGCCACAAGTTTATCGGAAGGTGGATTAATCGTTTCATCCTTATACTTCACACCTGTTTTGCTGCGCGTAATTAAGGTCTCATCACCCACTGTAAGCACTTCTTTCTCCACCACTCCTTCATTAATCTTAAAGGAATACTCCAATTTCCAGTCACCCGCCTCTTGTGAGATAAATGTTAGATTAGCCTCAAATGAGCGAGAGTCCATCAAGTAATCTTTCATCTGAAGAAAAGTTGTGATATTGTGAATAGCTCTTAAAGAACGCGACTTGCCTGTGGCATTTTTTCCAACAAGCAAATTCACCGAACTCAGTGGGGCAAGCTCTACAAGCTCCCACCCCGACTCTTTGTAGCTGAAAGATGATAGTATCATACCTAATTATACGATTATGAATAAATACCTGTTCCTATTTTTGAATTTTTCAGAACTTCGCTTGCAATCATGTGCGAACCTTAATTTGTAAAGGTACACTTTTTTTTCAAAATCCACAAATCCACCGTGATTTGCAAAAATAATTACCCGAAAATAACTACTAAGTCTGCTCATTCTCACCATATTTCTGAAACACGAAATTAAACTTTTGGGGGTGGTGGGGAGTCAAAGAGGGTGTAAAAGGTGAAGTGAGTTGGTAGTTAATTTTTTTTGCTTTACCTTTGCAGATGGTTAATAACTCATAAAACGATGAAGGCTTTAAGATTCATAATGATGGTGCTGCTGATGGCTCTCACGGCTAATTTCGCTCCACAGGCTGGGGCGCAAACTATCCGCGATGCCAACCATCACAACATAGGTCGCATTTCGCCTAATGGCACAGTGCGCGACAACGATTCACGCCCTATCGGCTTCTTCGACCGCGATGGGGTGATTCGTAACAAAAACAGCAAGCAAATCGGACTTATCAAGGGTCTGCAAATCTACAACAACGACAATGAGCGCATTGGCTATATCCTCAACGATGGCACAGTTCGCGACGGCGAGAGCCGCATTTTGGGCAACATCGACCGCAGCGGCAAAATCTATGATGCCGACAAGAAGATTATTGGCTACGCACAGAGCGTACGCTACGAGTGGATAGCATGCTATTTCTTCTTCCACTTCTTCGACTAAAAGCCGCACAGTAATATATAAGAGTATAAAAAAAGTCTAACAGTCAACGCGAACACGAACAGCGCAACCAATCGCTTCAGCACGCTCCGACTATTAGACTTTTTCCATTCCTACTAACTACCAACTCCTCATGAAACGTAAACTTTTTCTTTCACTCGCCGCCGTGCTGATGGCGGCGTTCGCTATCAAGGCTCAAATTCCGAGCGATGAACAACTGCGCCGTTATGCCGCACAAATGCTGATGGTGGGCTTTAAGGGCAACACCGTGGATGCCGAAAGCGATGCGGCGCGCTATATCCGTGACCTGAAGGTGGGCAGCATCGTGCTTTTTGACATCGACTTGACGGGCACTGCGAAACTGCGCTCGCGCAATATCACTTCGCACCAGCAACTCGCCAAACTCACTGCCGACCTGCAAGCCTTTGCCGACTATCCTTTGCTTATCGCCGCCGACCAGGAAGGTGGCCGTGTGCAGCGTCTGAAACCTGCCTACGGATATGAGAAACTCCCCGAAGCAGAATATTTGGGCAAACTCGACAATCGCGACACCACAAAGCATTACGCACGACTGATGACCGAGCAACTGGCTTCGAGCGGCGTGAATCTGAATCTCGCCCCGGTGCTCGACGTGCTCAATCCTGAGTGTCCGCCTATCGGCAAGCTCCACCGCAGTTTTGGCTCCGATGCCGATGTGATTGTGCGTCAGGCTGGCATTCAAATCGACGAGATGCACCGCCGCCACATTCTCAATGTGGTGAAGCATTTCCCCGGACACGGCAACGCCTTGGGCGACTCGCACTGGGGATTTGTTGACGTGACCGACACTTGGACCCCTGCCGAACTCGAACCGTTCCGCAAACTGATCAAGAAGGGCAAGGTGGATATGGTGATGACTGCGCATATCATCAACGCCAACATCGACCCCGAACACCCTGCCACGCTCTCACGCAAGACCATCGACGGTGTGCTCCGCAAGCAACTGGGCTACGATGGCGTGGTGGTGAGCGACGATATGTATATGGAGGGCATCATCAAGAAATACGACATCGAAAACGCCCTCGTGCTTGCCATCAATGCTGGCTGCGACCTGCTCTGCGTGGGCAACAACATCAACACCGGCTTTGAAGCCGACCGCCCTTTCCGCCTCGTTGACCTGATTGTGAAAAACGTGAAAAACGGTCGCATCCCCTGGGGCCGCCTCGTGCAAAGCCACCGCCGCCTCGAAAAACTCCTAAAAAAGCTGAAGTAAGATATTAGAAATTAGATATTAGAAATTAGAGGTCAGATTTTTAGCCTCCGAGTGCTCCGAGTGCTCAAAATCGCTCCTAATCGCCCTCTAAAATGATAAAAAAAGAAAGCCGATTCGCATTGTAATCGGCTTTCTTTTTTCTTAGACGCTTAATTGAAAATCGTGATCATCAATAGTTTTCGGCTTTGATTTGGAAGTAAGCTTGTGGGTGGTTGCATACTGGGCACACCTCTGGGGCTTGCTTGCCCACGTGGATATGACCACAGTTGGCGCACTGCCAGATACATTCCTCATCGCGTGAGAACACCACCTTGTCTTCGATGTTCTTCAGCAGTTTGCGGTAGCGCTCTTCGTGCTCTTTTTCGATAGCAGCCACACCTTCCATCATGTTGGCAATTTCTTCGAAGCCCTCTTCGCGAGCTTCCTTTGCCATACGTGGATACATGTCGGTCCACTCATCGTTTTCGCCTTGAGCGGCAGCCTTGAGGTTTTCAAGAGTTCCCTTTATAGCACCGCCTTCAAGGAGCTTGAACCACATTTTAGCGTGTTCTTTTTCGTTGTTGGCAGTTTCTTCAAAGAGAGCTGCAATTTGCACATAGCCATCTTTTTTTGCCTTTGAGGCAAAGTAAGTGTACTTGTTACGAGCCTGTGATTCGCCAGCGAAGGCTTCCATCAGGTTTTTTTCGGTTTTTGTACCTTTAAGTTCTTTCATAATGATACTGATTTTGATAAGATATGATTATTTCTTGAAGTAACGGTTGAACAAGCCTTCAAAGCCCTTGCCGTGACGCGCTTCGTCCTTAGCCATTTCGTGTACGGTGTCGTGGATAGCGTCGAGGTTGAGTTGCTTAGCCTTCTTAGCGATAGCGAGTTTACCTTCGCAAGCGCCAGATTCTGCCATCATACGCTTTTCAACGTTGGTCTTGGTGTCCCAAACCACTTCGCCGAGCAATTCTGCAAACTTAGCTGCGTGCTCTGCTTCTTCCCAAGCGTAGCGCTTGAAAGCCTCTGCGATTTCAGGATAACCTTCGCGGTCGGCTTGGCGGCTCATAGCGATATACATACCCACTTCGGTGCATTCGCCCATGAAGTTGTCGTGCAAACCTTGGAGAATTTCTTCGTCAACGCCCTTAGCAGAGCCAAGTTCGTGTTCGCAAGCGAATTGAATACCTTCCTCGTTCATGAGTTTAAACTTATCTGCTGGAACTCCACATTGTGGGCAACGTTCGGGAGCGGTTTCACCTTCATGCACATAACCGCAAACTGTGCAAATCCATTTTTTAGCCATAATTGTAGTGAATTAGTTGTAATTATTTATTTGTTTGTTATTTCTGTTTTTACTGTAACTTTTTCTGTTCTTCGAGGCACTCCGGACACAGCCCGCTGAAGTTGAGCTCCACTTTCTCCACAGCATACTGGTCGCTATCGTAGAGGTGCGCTCGCACATGCTCATTGATTTCCACATCAAACACCCGTCCGCAGCCATTGCACATGAAGTGCGCGTGGGGCTTCACGCAGCCGTCGTAGCGAATGTTGCGGCGATCGATGGTGAGCGACATTGCCGCATTCTTTTCGCAAAACAGCTCAAGTGTGTTATATACTGTGGTACGCGAAAGCGTGGGGAGGATGGGTAGCAAGTCGGTGTAGATAGTGTCCACAGTGGGATGAGTGCGATGCTCCATGAGATACTTCATGATAGCGATGCGCTGCACCGAAGGATGCACGCCATGGTTCACGAGTTGTTGTTTTGCAGTGTTCACGAATAATTGAATTAGTTATATATTTGTAACGATTACAAAATTACAATTATTTTCAATAATGCCAAAATTTTTCCCACTTTTTTTTCAAAAAAAATGTTAAGAGAGAAATTAGAGGTTCAGAAGTTAAGGAGTTGAAGAAGTTAAGAAGTTAAGACGATAGCCCAGATTATTCTGAGTGCTCTGAGTGCTCCACCCCATCCTGCAAAAGAAAAAGGGCGCGCCTGTGTGAGGCGTGCCCTTAATTTATTGTGGTAAAATCAAGTTGTTTCTTAGATTTCTGAGAAGTACTTGATAGTGCGTACCATTTGAGAAGTGTAAGAGTTTTCGTTGTCGTACCAAGAAACAACTTGTACGTGAGTAGTTCCGTCACCTAATGAGTGAGCCATTGTTTGAGTAGCATCGAACAATGATCCGTAACGCATACCAACGATATCACTAGATACTAATTGTTCTTCAGTATATCCAAATGATTCAGTTGTAGCAGCTTTCATAGCAGCGTTGATTTGGTCAACTGTAACTTCTCCGTCAACAACAGCTACTAAAATAGTAGTTGATCCTGTAGGAGTTGGAACACGTTGAGCAGATCCGATTAATTTTCCGTTTAATTCAGGGATAACTAATCCGATAGCTTTTGCAGCACCTGTTGAGTTAGGAACAATGTTAACTGCAGCAGCACGGCTACGACGTAAATCACCTTTACGTTGAGGTCCGTCTAATGTCATTTGGTCACCAGTGTAAGCGTGAACTGTAGTCATGATACCTGATTTAATTGGAGCTAATTTGTTCAAAGCGTTAGCCATTGGAGCTAAACAGTTTGTTGTACAAGAAGCTGCAGAAATTACTGTATCTTCTGGTTTTAATGTTTCATGGTTTACATTGTAAACGATTGTTGGTAAGTCATTTCCTGCTGGAGCAGAGATAACAACTTTACGAGCACCTGCTTTAATGTGTGCTTCTGCTTTAGCTTTTGAAGTATAGAATCCAGTACATTCTAATACTACGTCTACTCCTAATTCACCCCAAGGTAATTTAGAAGCATCAGCTTCTGCGTAGATAGTGATTTCTTTTCCATCTACTGTAATTGAATTTTCACCAGCAACAACTGTGTCAGCCTTAGCGTAAGTTCCTTGTGTTGAATCATATTTCAACAAGTGAGCTAACATCTTAGGGCTAGTCAAGTCATTGATAGCTACTACTTCGTAGCCTTCAGCACCAAACATTTGACGGAATGCCAAACGTCCAATACGTCCAAAACCGTTAATCGCAACTTTTACTGTCATGTCAGTAAATCCTCCTTTAAATACCATTGTTATTATAAAAGCCTACCGTTAATTTGTCAATTCTCTAACAAGTAAAACTTTTAACAACAACAATCATCTATATTTTAGCCCATTTACACACTATTCTCAAGCATTTTCATACTTTTTACATAACCTTAATTGTGCTATTATATTCAAAAGGAGGAATTCAAAATGAACCAAAGTTTAATCCTAGATTTACTAGAAAACAACGCTCGTCTAACTTCACAAGATCTAGCCGATATTTTGAATGAAGATGAAGCAAGTATAAAATCAGAGATTCAATCTTTAGAAAAAGACAAAATTATTTGTGGTTATCACACTATTATCAACTACAATAAAGCGTTAAAAGATCAAAAAGTTTTAGCATATATTGAAGTAAGTTGTACACCAACAAGAAATAGAGGCTATGATAAGACAGCCGCATTGATTGCCAACTATCCTGAAGTAGACACAATGTATCTATTAAGTGGAGATTGTGATTTTCTTTGTCTAGTACAAGGAAAAACTATGTTTGAGGTTGCTCGCTTTGTATCCGATAAAATCGCATGTGTCGAAGATGTTCGCTCAACTAAAACACTATTTGTTTTAAAGCAATATAAACAAAGCGGTATTGTCATGATCGACAAACCTGAAGATAAAGAATCAAGATTGGTTGTGACTCCATAATGAAATGTTTATCTACAAAAGCAACATCCATTAAACCGAGTGGAATCCGAAAATTTTTTGATTTAGCAAGCACCATGGAAGACGTTATCTCTTTAGGTGTTGGCGAACCTGATTTTGAGACACCCTGGCATATCCGTGATGAGGGTATCTATTCTCTGGAAAAGGGCAGAACCTTCTATACATCCAATGCGGGCTTAAAAGAACTGAAAATAGAAATCTGCAATTATCTGAAAAGACGTTTTGATCTTTCTTATCATTATGAGAATGAAGTGCTGGTTACGGTAGGTGGTTCCGAAGCGATCGATATTGCCATGCGTGCTATGGTAAATCCCGGTGATGAAGTATTGATCCCTCAGCCAAGCTATGTTTCCTATGAACCCTGCGCATTACTGACCGGAGCCAAGCCTGTTATTATTAACCTGAAGCATGAGAATCAGTTCAGACTGACTGCTCAGGAACTGGAAGAAGCAATTACAGATAAGACCAAGATTCTGGTACTGCCTTTCCCAAATAATCCTACAGGTGCTATTATGGAACGCAAGGATCTGGAAGAAATAGCAGAAGTGATCAAGAAACATGACATTTTTGTCATTTCTGATGAGATTTACTCTGAGTTGTGTTATACAGATCAGCATGTGTCCATTGCCAATATCGAGGGCATGCAGGAAAGAACGATTCTGATCAACGGTTTTTCCAAATCACATGCCATGACAGGCTGGCGTTTAGGTTATGCCTGCGGTCCGCGTGTGATCATTGAGCAGATGTTAAAGATCCATCAGTTTGCCATCATGTGTGCGCCGTCCACCAGCCAGTATGCAGGTG
>OIZL01001090.1_pt1 | contig 16228 bp, 12 predicted proteins | sample 1588541 | NCBI WGS metagenome assembly OIZL01 (sample SAMN03283285) | human gut metagenome | biome: human-associated habitat; material: feces | host: Homo sapiens | place: Peru | collected 2012 | reverse complement strand
CGTTCCAATCATCTAGATTTCTATAATAACCCGATACTCTAGAATAGATTTGTGTTGGTTTATGGCAAATTGGACACAACCTTTGTTTACCATAAATATAACCATGTTCTTCACAAATTGAATATGTTGGTGTAATTGTAAAGACAGGTATATCATAATTCTCATATATTGTTTTGACAAATCTAGCAGCCATTTTCCAATTTTCTATTTCATGTTCGATAAAAACAGGAAATGATGTAGCTCCGCCATATAGATTCTGTAAATTTTGTTGAATACGCAATGCCTCAAACACATCATCCGTACTCGCAACATCTAAATGCGTTGAATTTGTATAATATCCATGACTTATAATTTCTGGATACATTTCTCGATCTATTTTCGCAAAATGTGTACAAACACTTTCTGCTGGCGTTGCCTCTAAATTTAGCTTTTGTGCTTGTTTTGAAATCTTATTATTCAAAAACTCTAAAACTTCTGTCGCAAATCTTTGTGCATCTAGATTCATAAGATCTTTTTGCATCCATTTTGCGTTTAAACAAGCCTCATTCATACCCACAAGACCAATTGTCGAAAAATGATTATTAAATGTTCCTAAATATCTCTTAGTATATGGATATAAACCTTCATTTAGCAATTTAGAAATTACATTTCTCTTTATTTTTAAACTCCTTGCGGCAATATTCATCATTTTTTCTAATCTCTCATAGAAATCTTTTTCATCCTTAGCTAAATAAGCAATTCTTGGCATATTAATTGTAACAACACCAATAGATCCAGTAGACTCTCCACTTCCAAAATAGCCACCTGATTTCTTTCTTAATTCTCTCAAATCAAGTCTTAATCGACAACACATACTACGTACATCACTAGGTTCCATATCACTATTAATATAGTTTGAAAAATAAGGTGTACCATATTTTGCAGTCATTTCAAATAATAACTTATTATTTTCATTTTCGCTCCAGTCGAAATTCTTTGTAATTGAATATGTTGGTATTGGGTATTGAAAGCCTCTTCCATTAGCATCCCCTTCTATCATAATTTCAATAAATGCTTTATTAACCATATTCATTTCTTTTTGACAGTCTTTATATTTAAAATCAACTTCTTTGCCACCAATCAGACAGTTTAACTCAGCTAAATCATTAGGAACTACCCAGTCTAAAGTAATATTAGTAAACGGTGCCTGTGTTCCCCATCTACTTGGTGTATTAACTCCATACACAAATGATTGAATACATTGCTTTGTTTGTTGATATGTCAAATTATCAATTTTTACAAATGGAGCTAAATATGTATCAAACGAAGAAAACGCTTGTGCTCCAGCCCATTCATTCTGCATGATACCTAAGAAATTTACCATTTGATTACATAATGTTGATAAATGTTTTGCTGGAGAAGAAGTAATCTTACCAGGTACACCTCCTAATCCTTCTTGAATTAATTGTTTTAAACTCCACCCTGCACAATAACCAGTTAACATTGATAAATCATGTAAATGAATATCGCAATTACGATGTGCCTCTGCAATTTCATCATCATATACTTCACTTAACCAATAATTAGCAGTAATTGCTCCTGAATTACTTAAAATTAATCCACCCACAGAATAAGTAACTGTAGAATTTTCTTTAACACGCCAGTCAGTTACATTAACATAACTATTAACTACGTCCTTATAATCTAAAATTGTTGACTTCATGTTGCGCATCTTATCGTGTAAACGACGATATAAGATATAAGCCTTAGCTACCTCTGCATAACCAGCCTTAATCAAAACAGACTCAACACTATCTTGAATATCTTCTACACAAATAATATTATCTTTTACCTTAGATTCAAAATCTGCTGTAACTTTTAGAGCTAAAAAGTCCACTATTCCTTCATCATATTTTTTATCTTCAGCTTCAAAAGCCTTTATAATTGCCTCAGTAATTTTTTTTATATCAAAAGGCACAATTTTTCCTTCTCTTTTTCTTACTTTATACATAATTATATTCTCCCTTCTTTTTATTAATCTGTATAAATTATTCAAAATATCTTAATAACAACTTCTTATAACTATCATACCCCTCTAACTACTAAATTAGGGTACTTAACACCTAAAGTGTTTTTTATATTAAGTAACTCCTCGTTATCAAAACCATTTAATCCTCTTTGTAATACCGAACTACAGTCCTGATAATTCTGTATATAATATCTAGCATTTGGTCCAATATATTGAATAATTTTTTCTAACTTTCCTACATCATGAAATTGTTTAACAATAGTGGTTCTAAATTCATATTCAATATTAGAATTCTCTATTATTTCAATACTCTTCTTTATATTATCAATATTTGTACACATGCCTGCTGTTTTATCATAATTTAAAAAATCATTTTTAATATCCATCGCTACATAATCAATTAAACCATCTTCTATCAACTGTTTTAGTTTTTTTGGACTACTACCATTAGTATCAAGTTTAACTTTATATCCTAAATCTTTTACTTTTCTAATAAAATCTTCAATATCCTTTTGAAGCAATGGTTCACCTCCACTGATACACACTCCATCAAGTAAACCTCTTCTTTTTTCTAAATATTTAAATACCTCTTTTTCATCTATTTTCTCACAATTATTATTCATATCAAGTAACCCGCTGTTGTGGCAAAAAGGACATCTAAAATTACACCCTTGAGTAAATATCAAACAAGCCACATTTCCTGGATAATCTAATAAAGTTAATTTTTGCATTCCATTAATAGTCATACTACACCTACTTTCTAATACTAAACCTCATAAAACCAACATTACATTCTATCATTAACTCTAATAACTCATTAAATTTTTTAACAGTAATGTTTTTAGGCAAATAAACATTAACTAAATTGCCCCCACTAAAACTCTTTTGATATTCACCTATATATTTAAAATCATTTTTAATATTTTCCTTAAAATTAAACATACTATCTATTCTCAAATAACAATTTTTATCAGTAACATCTTTTTTTATTCCATATATAGCTTTATCAAAAGCAATTAATTTCTTTAAAGGCCTTTCCTTACTAGTTTCACTCACAACAAAATTAAGTTTATTTTCTATACTATATTTCTTTGCTTGTCCATTTACATAATCAATTATTTCTTTAACCAATTTTTTTTGTTTTTCTTTGTCTTTTTCCAAGCACATAGCACATTCACTTAAAGATGCTAATTCAATATTTAAAACCCCTTTTTTAATTACTTTTCTAATTTTTTGTCCACTTTCTAACTTATCATCATCTAAAATATTATTATTAAATATCACTTGATAATTTTCCTTAGATTTATTACCTATTGTTTCAAATATCATTATTAAAATATTCTTAGTAAGTTCTAACATTTCATCTAACTCTAAATAAAATTCACTTTTTGTTTTATCACTATTTCTATTACCAAGTCTACTCATATTTATTGATACCGAAGCCACAATCATTCTTCCAATTGAATTTTTTTCATCGCACAAAATATTTTCAAATATCCTTTTTCCATTACTAAAATATTCAACTTCATTATCTTTATCTTTATTATAACTAGCATCTAAATTAGCAAAAACAATATTCTTACCTTTTATTACTAACTCGCTAACCCTATCAAATAAACAATTATCACCATTCTTTTTTATTTTAAATATCGTAGTAACGTTTTTCATAGAATCTAATTTATCAACAACATCTAAATAACAATTATTAATCATTAAGCCAATTTTCGTATTATTAGTACCTAAACTAATAGCATACTTTTTATTCTCCGTAATTATATTATTTAATGAAACAAGTAATCTTTCTAAAGAAACAGTAAGTAATTCTTCTATTTTCTTAACACTATCAGCATAAGCAATTTCAAATATATTTCTAACTTTTTTATTCAATATATACTGATTAAAAATATCTAAATCAATATTAATAACATCTTCTTTATCGATAAGTTCCTCTATCTTTTTAAAATTGATATAGTCTAAATATCCTTCTAAATCTAAGTATTTATTCAACTTCTCCTTAAATTTTTCTCTAAATCTTCTAAGTAAAAAAGGAACAAGTAAATAATCTATCTTAGATATAGTAATTTCTCCATCAATTTCATTCTTAGCATTCATTGCCGTACAAAATATATTTAAAGGAAATTCATCAGTTATAACACTATTAAACCCTAAATGAGTTGAAGATAAACTACCTAAATTAAAATAATCAAGATTATGAATATAAACACTACCATCCTCATGTGCCCTTATAAATTTATTATCAAGAACATAAGCTTTAGTATATTCACAAGAAACTGTTTTACCAAAATCTAATAATACTTCATTAGGTTTACTTGTAATATTTTTCTTACTTTCAAAAACAATTCTCTCAATTGCCTTAACAAATTTATGCTGGCTTTTTATATCAAATGCCTTTCTTGAAGCCGCTCGCCTAATACGATAATCACTAAAAGCTTTGTATACATCTTCATAATTATCATCTAACAACATAGTCTGTATTATATCTTGAATATCCTCTACATTAATAGTTTTACGATCCCAATAATTATTTCTTATGTAACTCAAAACATCTTCATACACTTTATTAACTTTTTTCTCACAGTCTTCTAACCCCGTATTATCAAATGCTTTTTTTATAGCAATAGCAATTTTCATACTATTAAAATTAACTCTTTGCCCACTTCTTTTAACCACGACTAGTTCATTAAAAATTAAATTATCTTTATCATTCATAGTCATCCGCCTTTATCTTTAAGATATACTTATCATATCAAATAGAGCAAATATTGTCAATGTTTTTTTTATAACTTTTTTTATTTTTTACATCACCACATTTTTTACAAACAATTAATTTTGAATAAAAAAAACAAAACAACTTCTTGCCTTCAAAATAAGCAAGAGTTTATTTTGTTCATTTTCTTCAAATCCTTACAAAATAAGGGTTCGTTAAAATATTACAACTATTTTGTTATTAACCGGATACATTTTTATAACACATGTTTTTTCTTTATTTTCTTTCATTTACAGAATAATATAAAACTTATACACAACTCTGTGGAAAAAACAAAAAACACTTATATCCTATCATCAATTTACAGATACGCCATTAGGAGCCATCATTGTCAAACTAACTTTATTTTTTTCCAAATTAATATCTTCAACATAACAGTCAACAATATCTCCAACAGCATATATTTCACTTGGATGCTTAATAAACTTATTAGTTAATTTAGAAATATGTGCAAGAGCATCATTTTTAATACCAATATCCACAAATATTCCAAAATCAACAACATTTCTTACCGTGCCTTGAAGTTTCATACCTTTACTTAAATTCTCTATTTTAACAATATCACTTCTTAAAAGAGGTTTTTCAAAATCATCACGATAATCTCTATTAGGACTGCTCAAACATTTAATAATATCCTCCAAAGTATACCTGTCGACTCCACTTATTTTAACATAATTATCAACATCCAAGTTTTCTAACTTTTCACGCAAACGTACACTACCCAATTCACTAATATTTAAGTCCAAATATTTAAGTAATTTTAATGTAGCATCATAACTCTCAGGATGAATAGAAGTCTTATCTAAAACATTGTCTCCATCTACTATTCTAATAAAACCAATTGCTTGTTCATAAGACTTATCACCAAAAGACTTAATATCTTTTAACTCCATACGAGACATAATTTTTCCTTTTTTGTCTCTATATTTCAATATATTATCAATTATACTTTTAGTTAAACCAGATACATATTTTAAAATAGAAGCCGAAGCCGTATTAATATTAACACCAACATTATTAACCGCCTTACTAACAACAAAATCTAGTGATTCATTCAATTTCTTTTGATTAACATCATGCTGATACTGACCCACACCAATACTTTTAGAATCTATTTTAACAAGTTCAGACAAAGGATCTTGTAACCTTCTAGCAATACTAATTGCACTTCTTTCTTCAACATGTAAATTAGGAAATTCACTAATAGCAAGTTTTGAAGCTGAATAAACGGAAGCACCAGCTTCACTAACAATAATATATTCAACATCTTTACCCTTCATATCTTGAATGACTTCACAAACTAACTTTTCACTTTCTCTAGATGCTGTTCCATTTCCTATTGCTATAATTTTAACATCATAAGTATCAATTAATTCCTTTAATTTCAGTTTACTTTCTTCCCACTTATTTTTTGGCTCATGCGGATAAATTACAGAAATATTTAAAACCCTAGAACTTCCATCGACAACAGCTAATTTGCAACCTGTACGATAAGCAGGATCAAAACCCAAAACAACCTTCTCCTTCATTGGAGGTTGCAACAATAATTTTTCCACATTAGAAGAAAACACAGCAATTGCCTGATTAGAAGCCTTATCAGTTAATTCACTTCTAATTTCTCTTTCAATACTAAGTTTTATTAATCTTTTATAACTATCTTTAATAGCATCCTTAACTATTTCACACACATTAGATTTATCATTTTTAATTAACTTATTCTCCAAAAATTCATATATTTTCTCATTGTCTATATCAATAGAAACTGATAACACATTATCTTTCTCACCGCGATTAATAGCCAAAATACGATGTGGCTTAATATATTTAATACTTTCTTTATAATCATAATACATATCATATACTTTTGCCTCATCTGCATCATTTTCCTTCTTTTTAGAAATAATATTACCATTTTTAAAAGTATAATTTCTTATAAAACCACGAAACTTAGCATTATCACTAATCCATTCACTAATAATATATTTAGCCCCAGTAATAGCATCTTCTCTAGTTAAAACATTATCATTTAAATATTTATCAACAACTTCATCTTTTAACACCATAGGAAAACTCATAATAATCTTCGCAAGGGGTTCCAAACCATTAGAAATAGCCATAGTAGCCTTAGTTTTTTTCTTTTCCTTATAAGGTCTATATAAATCTTCTACTTCAATTAATTTTTCACATTTCATAATGTTATCTTTTAATTCTAAAGTAAGTAACCCTTTTTCTTCAATTAGCCTAATAACATCCTCTTTTCTTTTTAATAGATTAACTTGATATTCATATACCTCATTAATACTTCTTATTTGCTCTTCATTCAAATTACCAGTCATCTCTTTGCGATATCTAGCTATAAAAGGTATCGTATTATCTTCACTAAGTAACTTTAACACACTATCTACTTGCTTAGTAGTTATTCCAAGATTTAAAGCAATATTTTTAATTATTTCTTTATTCATATATTCATCCTCCATACTAAATAATTATAACACTGAATTTATTGTTTTTTATCCTTTTTAGCCATATCACCATAAATAATTTTATCATTACCAAACTTATTTCTTAAATTATCCACCACTTTTTGTAATTTACTATCATAAGTAACAGTTTTACTATTCTCAAATAAAGAAAGTTGAATATCATTATGTAATGTAAAATTAGAAATAAACACTGCTACATGTCTAATAGACTCTCCATTCCATAGTTGATTAAATATTTCTAAACTAATATTATACAAATCTATATCACTGCTAATAGCCTTATTTAATTTTCTTTGCTTACTTACCTTATAAAAATTACTATATTTAATAGATATTCCAATAACTAAAGCATAATAATTATGTTGCCTTAATCTTTTGCCTATATCAATAGTTAAATTTCTAATAATAGGCTTTATTAAATTAATATTATCGTAATCAAAGGGAAACACAGTCGAAGCACTGATACTCTTAGGCTCATCATACTCCCCTTCTACTTTGCTATTATCTATCCCATTAGCATATTCAATCATCATTTTAGCCATACTCTTAAAATGCCTAGTTAACATTTGATAATCAGCATGAGCTAAATCATAAATAGTATTAATACCAAGTTCATGTAATTTTAATGACGTCTTTTTTCCTATCATAAACAAATCTGCTACATTAAGAGGCCACATCTTATCTTTAATTTCATTTTGAAATAAAGTATGAACCCTATCAGGTTTAGAAAAATCACTCGCCATCTTAGCACAAAGCTTATTATTACCAACACCAACATTCACCGTAAATCCAAATTTATTTTTTATATCCTCTTTAATTTTATATGCCACCTCTACTGGATTACCAAATAATTTTTCACACCCTGTATAATCAAGAAAACACTCATCAATAGAATATCTTTCTATTAAAGGAGAATAATTACTCAAATATTTATATAACATATTAGAATATTTACTATATAATTTATAATCAGGACTATATACTGCTAAATTAGGACATTTTCTTCTAGCAAAATATAATGTTTCCGCGGTTACTACGCCGTTTTCCTTAGCAGGATAACTCTTAGCAAGAACAATACCTCTCCTTTGAGACTCATCTCCACCTATCACACTACATATATTCCTAATATCAATTTTAGACCCATTATTTAACATATCCACTGCAGTCCATGATAAAAAAGCATTATTAACATCAACATGTAAAACTATTCTTTCCTGCATAAAACCACCATCCAATATAATATTAACAAATGTTTGTAACATTTTTCAATAAAAAAAGAAAAATTTTAAAAATTGATCTTATTTTATTTAATCTTTACATTTAATATATCAAGTATTCTATTCAAATCGGTAATAGAATCAAAATATATTTCCATCTTTCTATTACTTACATTAACTCTAGTACCAAGCATTTCCCTAAGTTCTTGTTCAACATAACTATAATCATTATCTTTTTCTTTTCTTTTAATAGTAACATGCTTCTTTATTTCTTCGTGAGTAGAAACATCCTCAAGCTCCCTTACACTCATATTATTAGCAACAACCTTATTAGCAAGTTCATATATCTTATCATTTTCATCTATTTTACTAAGTACTCTCGCATGCCCCATTGATAACTCATTATCAAGTACCATACTTTGTACCTTATCAGGAAGTCTAAGCAAACCTAAAGTGTTAGTAACATGACTTCTACTCTTACCCAATTTATCCGCAAGCTCCTCCTGCGTAATATGTAAATTATCAATAATACCCTTATAAGCCCAAGCCAATTCAATTGAAGACAAATTCTCCCTTTGCAAATTTTCAAGCAAAGCAATTTCACGCATCTTATCATCAGTAAAATCACGAATAATTGCTGGTATCGTTTTCATCCCTGCAAGTCTTGAAGCCTTAACTCTACGTTCACCAGCCACCAAATCATAACCTTTAATACTTTTCTTAACAATAACTGGTTGAAATACACCATAATTCTTAATTGAAGTTGCTAACTCATTAAGAGCTTCTTCATTAAAAGTCTTTCTTGGTTGGTAAGGATTACTCCTGATTTCATCAAGGTTAATTTCCTTAATATCATCTTCCTTAGCATTTTCGACAATACTATTCTCAAAAGCATCAAAATCAAGTATTTCATTATTAAATAATTGCTCTAATCCTCTACCTAGAGCCTTCTTCTTTTGGTCCATTTCTCTCTATGACCTCCTTTGCTAAATTTAAATAAGCTAAAGTCCCCTTACTTGTAGGATCATATGCTGCGATAGGTTTACCATGACTTGGAGCCTCAGAAAGTCGTACCAGCCTTGGTATAATCGTATCATAAACCCGCTCCTTAAAGAACCCTCTTATATTTTCAACTACTTCCAAACCTAAATTAGTTCTTGAATAAAGCATTGTTAAAAGAACACCTTCAATTTCTAAATTAGGATTAATTTTCTTTTTGGCAAGCATTATTGTATTCATAAGTTGCATAACACCCTCAAGTGCAAAAAATTCGCATTGTACAGGAATAATTACCGAATCAGAAGCTGCCAGTGCATTCGTCGTAAGTACTCCAAGCGAAGGTGGACAATCAATTATTATATAATCATAATTATCCTTGATCTTTAAAATACTTTTCTTAAGTTGTCCAGTTTTATCAAACACTTCTCCATCTGCAACTGTTTTGCGCTCTTTATTAATAAATACAATATCTATCCCTGCTAAATTGGTATAAGCAGGAACAATACTCATATTTTTATATTTTGTCTTAATAATTGCATCTTCAATAACTGCCTGCCCAATTAATACTTCATATATACTATTTTCTACATCCCCCTTATTAATACCAACACCAGTCGTGGCATTACCTTGAGGATCTAAATCTATCATTAATACCTTTTTAGAAAGAATTCCTAAAGAAGCTGCTAAATTGATACTAGTAGTAGTTTTACCTACACCACCCTTTTGATTAACCATTGCAATTACTTTACCCATTCTTACACCTTCAATTCTTGTATCTCTATTGTACCAAAGATTTTAAAAAAAATAAATATAATTTTACATCAAAAAAAAAAATAATCATAATAGAAAATATTTATTAAACATTAAATCGTTTTATGATATAATAATTACTATATATTAAAGAAAGGAAACGTTGCTATGTACACATTAAAAACTTGTGTAAAAAAAGAAGATATCGATTCGAACTATATTATCGCAGGTATCTCTGGCGGACCCGATTCCATGGCTCTACTTCATTACTTAAAAAAAGTTATGCCCAAAAAATTAGTATGTGCCCATGTCAACCATAACGTAAGAATTGAATCAGATTATGAAGAAGAAAAATTACGAAAATATTGTGCTAAACATCATATTATTTTTGAAAGTACAAAAATTGAAAACTATACAGAATCCAATTTTGAAAACGAAGCTAGAAAAAAAAGATATGCTTTCTTTGAAGAAATGCTAAAAAAGTATAACTCTAAATATCTATTCTTAGCTCATCATGGAGATGATCTAATAGAAACAGTGATCATGAAAATCTTAAGAGGCTCTAACATTGAAGGCTATGCTGGCATGAAGCAAATAAGCAAAAGAAAAAACTATTACATCATAAGACCATTTTTAAACTACACTAAAGAAAATTTAATGGTATATTGTCAAAATTATTGCTTACACTACTCTATTGACTCTACAAACACAAATAAAAGATATACAAGAAATAGAATTAGAAGATTTATTCTACCTGTTTTAAAAAAAGAAAATCCAAATGCAAACCACCAATTTCTAAAATATTCCAAACAACTCTTAGAATATTACGACTACATAGATAGAGTAACAACAAATATTGCAAATAACATCTATCAAAACAACACTATAAAAACAAAAGACCTCTTAAAAGAAGATCCATTCATACAAAAAAATGTTATTTACAAAATTTTGACTATTATTTATGATAACAAAGATAATACTATTAAAGAAAGCCATTTAAATAACATTATGAAAATTTTAAATAGCAAAAAACCTAATCTAATCGTAAATCTACCAAATAACATCATGGCAATTAAAGAATATGATAGAATAATGTTTAAAAAATATATTGCCAAAAGAAAATCATATAAAATAGAATTAGAAAAATATAATATGATAGATAACCATATCATTTCTAAAATAGATAATACCACCGAAAATGGCAATAACATCATTAGATTAAATTCCAGTGAAATCAAATTACCACTTTACATAAGAAACAGACAAGATGGCGATTTTATTTCCTTAAAAGGAACAAATGGTACCAAAAAAATAGGCGATGTCTTTATTGACGGACACATTCCCCTATCAAAAAGAGTAAGTTATCCCTTACTAGTAGACAGCAACAACACCATTTTATGGGTACCAAACTTAAAAAAATCAACATTTGATGTACCTATTAATGAAAAATATGATATAATACTAAGGTACTGTGAAAAGGAGGATTTTAATGAACAAGAAAACAGTTAAAAAAGGCTTATTACCTTATACACTAATGTTTATCTTTATCGTAGGATGTTTATTTACTTTAAACATGTTAAATACTAAAATTAATAAACTAACTTATGATGAATTCAAACAAAGTATGAACAATAACGAAATTGAAACTTTAACTATTACTCCAAAAACAAGAACTGAAGTTTACGAAGTAGTAGGAACATTAAAGGATTATGAAGAAAATGAAAAATTTGTAATCAATTTACCATACTCCGATGAAATAATTAAAAGAGTATTAGAACATCAAGACAGTGCAAACTTTGAACTAGATGTTAAAACTGATCCTGAAGCAGCCTCTTGGCTTATCCTTGTATCTAACTTCTTGCCTATTATTATTTTAGTCGGGGCAACATTCTACTTATTTACAAGACAATTAAGTGGCAACAGCAAATCACTAGACTTTGGCAAAAGCAAAGCTAAACTAGTAAGCGACAGTGTTAAAACAACATTCAAAGATGTTGCTGGCCTTACTGAAGAAAAAGAAGAAGTCCAAGAATTAATCGACTTCTTAAAAAACCCTAAAAAATTTCAAAGCATGGGTGCTAGAATCCCTAAAGGTGTCTTACTTGTAGGCCCTCCAGGAACTGGTAAAACTCTATTAGCAAGAGCCGTTGCTGGTGAAGCCAAAGTACCATTCTACTATATCAGTGGATCGGATTTTGTTGAATTATTCGTAGGAGTTGGAGCATCACGTGTAAGAGACATGTTCAAACAAGCTAAAATGAATGCCCCATGCCTAATCTTCATTGACGAAATAGATGCTGTTGGTAGACAAAGAGGTACTGGTTTAGGCGGAGGCCATGACGAACGTGAACAAACATTAAACCAATTACTTACAGAAATGGATGGTTTTGGAGCTAACGAAGGCATCATTATCATTGCCGCAACAAATAGACCTGATGTCCTAGACCCAGCATTACTTAGACCAGGTAGATTCGATCGCCAAGTAACTGTATCATTACCTGATAAAAAAGCTCGTGAAGAAATCCTTAAAGTTCATGCTAAAAATAAAACTTTGGCTAAAAATATTACCTTGTCATATTTAGCAAAAAGAACTCCAGGATTCTCTGGCGCCGACCTCGAAAACCTTCTAAACGAAGCCGCCTTACTAACAGTAAGACGTGGCAAAAAACAAATCACCATGAGTGAAATTGATGAAGCAACTGACAGAGTATTAATGGGACCTGCCAAAGTAACAAAAAAATATACAGAAAAAGAAAAAAAACTCGTTGCCTACCACGAAGCTGGTCATGCTGTTTTAGGAATCAAATTAGATGGTGCTAACGATGTTCAAAAAATAACCATTATCCCTAGAAGCAACGCTGGAGGATATACCATGATGACACCTAAAGAAGAAACATTTAATTACACTAAAAACGAACTACTAGAATCCATCTGCGGACTTTTAGGAGGACGTGTAGCTGAAGAATTAATCTTTAACGAAATCACTACAGGAGCACACGACGACTTTAAAAAAGCCACTAAAATCGCTCGTAGCATGGTAACAGAATATGGTATGAGTTCTCTAGGACCTATGCGATTAGAAGATCCTGATACCAACACTTTCTTAGGCAGAGATTACACTAAAAATAGAAACATCTCAGATGCGTGCCACATGTGTGCTAGATATACTTTTTCTTTACAATAATATTCTGAGACAAAACATTCATTTTCAATTATAATATTGCTATTAGTTTCATCTGCTTCATAACTTAAAGGATATATTTCATCAAGAACGTATAAAGGTGTATATGGAGAATAATGATAAAATGCCCAGTTTAAATATGGAAAATATTTTGATTCAATATTATTATTACTAGCGATTTTATTGTCATAATACCATGTCAATTTTGCATACCCATCATCTTTTTCAGGAATTTTCAAATCTAAGTCTATATTATTCTTTTAGCACCAGTTCTTTCATCAACATAAAGAAAAACTTTAAAAGATTGCGGTATAAAATACCACGCCATTCTAGATACAAACAGCAAGTTATTTTTTTCTGCTGCAATATTTACAACTTCATTGTCAATTAATGCATCATATTCCTTATGAGAATTAAGAAAATCAACAAACTCATTAATATCCATGTTTTTCTTCTGAGCCAAATGACGCATCACATCACCAGAAGCATAAATATCTAAATTTAGTTTTTCAGATAAAATCTTCCCAATTGTGCTTTTTCCTGAACCTAGATTTCCAGAAATTGTTATTATATTTTTCATAATACACCTCCATATATTTTATTTTTTCAAATATAGCTTTCGTCATCAACTAATAGTTTATCACTTGTCATAATAAAAATCAACAAAAATCCAATGATTTTGTGAAATTGTGAAATTTGATTGATATTTTTTATAACTCTCTAGTGCATATTTTTTCCCAAAAAATATGATAAAATTAGAGTAGCTATTTTTTTGAAGTTATAAATACTAATAAGGTTATTCATTATAGTGTTTTTTCTAAAATTCCGTGTGCTTTTTTAATCATCTTTCAAAATAAATTTATAAGTTTATGAAATATGTTATAAATAAAGAACTTGGATTATCATGAAAAATCATTTTTTCAATAAGTAGTTTTAATCTATATAGTTTTTAGTTGTTCGTTACATAAATACTTTGCAATGATTATTTTATATAACTATAATATTTTTTTTAATATTAACTTAAATACTTGTTAATAATATCTTTTCTTACTTCTTTACTACTCTTTTCATTATTATAATCATTAGTCATCATTACACCGTCGCCTGTGAATGCCTTTTCACCATTCAGTAAAATTTCAAGTGCCATTTTATTTAAATTAATATTTATAAAATCTTTTAAAGCATCTTTTTTTATCCATTTTACTACATGTTTTGCATTTTCTTCATCAGTTATTTTATCATGCTTATCACTATTCAAATGGCCATAAACAAAATTTAAATATGCATATCTATTGACGCCCTTGTATCCAGCATAAAAGTGATTTACAACTTTAAAATTACTAACAAAATCAACAAAAACATCACTATATCCAGTTTCTTCATATACTTCTCTCTTGCAAGCATCTATAGGTGTTTCATTACTTTCAATTCCACCCATAACAAAAGATTTACAACTTCTTCCTTTGGCATCTTCACATAAGTACATATTTTCTTTATAGTGTTTAATTATACCAACAATACTGTATCTTCTTTGAGTATTTTTATCTGCTCTTGGTTTTTCTTCATTTTTTCCGTAAAAATAAGGTGCGACAACTTGCTTAAGTTGTAATTTATTTTTTATAGCATATTTGTAATCTCTATTATTATGTGAGGGAATAAAAAATCTATTTTCTTTTACCTTGCGATAAAATATTTCCATTTTTTCTTTCGTAACTGGATTAATGGCATAACCATCTATTTTTTTATTAACAACTATTGCTGTTGCTCCATAAATTAATTCTGGTTTATTTATGCCAACATTTAATATCTCACTATTTACTTTAATTTTAAAATAATACTTCATAATCTTAACCTCCTCACAAATATGTAGCTATTTTAAATATATGGTTTGTTTCAAAAACTATATTTTCATTTTTACTATCTTTTTTTATTTTATCATAAATATCCCAATAAGTCATTTTTATTAAATCTGCTTCATCAATGTTAAGCATTTTGGTAACTCTGTTAATTTCATTGTCTTCACCTTTAATTTCTAGGTAAATACCAAAAGGCAATTCATCAATTAAGATATCTACATTGTCATATTTGAAAAAGAGACGGTATTTTTCCATAATGAATTTTTTTGTAAGTCCAATTTTCTCAAGTATATATCCTATTTTATTTATATTATCAACCTCAATCTCTGTTGTAATACGTTCAAATGATGTATTAGAAGAATCAGTAGGTATCTCCTTTAGTGTTAATACATTTTTCATGCCACTTTTTGTCCTAATAAATATGCCATTATTTGAATATTTGAGATCATCATTATCATATCTAATAGTTTTTTCCATAAATCCGCCAATAAAAATTGCTTCTATTTCAATCAATCTCTTTGAAATATAATCAAAATTATTAATCTTGTATTTTACTTGTTTTTCAGTCTTTGCCATAATCGTTAATTATCCTCCCAAATGTTTCGATATAAATCTTTTCAAAATTTATATTATTAATTAACTTTTTACAATCATAAACTTTATCTAATATTAAAGCATAGTCGAGTATATTTAAAACACTTTTACTTTTTGGATAAACACCTAAAAGTGTCGGAATACCTCCTTCTTGTTCTACCAAAGATTTTGCGTATAATAAAGTTTTCCCAGAATAAACACTATCAATAATTAGCACTTTTTTTCTATACATATTTTGATAAAATAATCTATGAATATATGGTTTATCCTTATCAACATGAAATTCTATAAACATTATTTTTTTATAATTGTCGACAGTAGTAAATAGATTAATAAATTTATAACATCCAAA
>OIZL01001089.1_pt1 | contig 16231 bp, 13 predicted proteins | sample 1588541 | NCBI WGS metagenome assembly OIZL01 (sample SAMN03283285) | human gut metagenome | biome: human-associated habitat; material: feces | host: Homo sapiens | place: Peru | collected 2012 | reverse complement strand
ACACCAGTAACATATGATTATGGAGTAGAGTCATATGTAAAAGCAGATACAAAGGAAAATTGGTACAATTATAGTAATAAGGAATGGGCAAATGGAGTAATAATGGTAGAAAGCCCAAGTAAGACATATAAAGAAGGAGAAATAATTGAAGAAAAAGATATAGAATCATATTTTGTATGGATACCAAGATATAGATATAAATTATTTAATGTAAGTAATACAAATTTAGTAAATGGAAAACCAACCACAAGTGCAGCACAAGAAATTGAGATAGAATTTGAAGATAAGAGTGTAGCTATATCAAGTGGAACAAAAAATGGAGAATGGTTAACACATCCAGCATTTACAACATTTAATAGTAATGGAATGTGGGTAGGAAAGTTTGAAACAGGATATAGTGGAGCAACAAGTACAGCAGGAGCTCAAGTAAATAGTAATGATTCAAGTAAGGTTATTATTAAGCCAAACGTTTATAGTTGGAGAAATATAACAGTAGGAAATATCTTTTTAACAAGCTATAATTACAAAAGAGAATTAGATTCACATATGATGAAGAATACCGAATGGGGAGCAGTAGCATACTTATCACATTCAAAATATGGAATAAATACTGAAGTAAGGATAAATAATAATAGTGCCTTTATAACAGGATATAGCGCCGCAGACGGAACAGATCAATCAAGTTATCCAGGAACATCAGGAACAGCATCAAATATAACATTACCATATAATACAACAACAGGAGTAAAGGCAAGTACAACTGGAAATATAAGTGGAATATATGATATGAATGGAGGAGCACTCGAATATGTAACCGGGTATATTAGTGGGAAACTAGGTTCAAGTGGCTTAACACCAACTAACTATGATTCAAAATACTTTGATGTTTATAATGCATCAAGTACACAAACAAGTTATCAATATCGAATTTTAGGAGATGCGACAGGAGAAATGGGACCATTTTATGCTTATAAAGACAATGATGGTTATAGTAGATACCATAATAGTTGGTATGCTGATAGTGCTTATTTTGTTATATCTTCTAATCCTTGGTTCCTTCGAGGTGGAGGTTACCAGTTTGGAGCACTTGCAGGTCAGTTTGTCTTAAATAGAGACGTAGGTGTTGCTAGCAATAGCGATGGCTTCCGTCTAGTTTTAACACCTCAATAAAGCAATGTTTAAAAAACATTGCTTTTTTAAAATACTAATTTTCATAAAAAAAGAAAAAAGCATCTTCAATTTTAAAAATTGCCTTAAAAAATAAACAAATTGATTTATTGTTAGAATTAGAAGATGAAATTAAATATTATTTATATAAAGTAGGTGATGTATATTCTGATATTACAAGAGGTTGGAGAAAAGAATTTCAATCACAATACTCAACATTAACACTTAATTCGAATCATTTAATATTTGTAGCACATGGTGGAAACTATGCTTCTAATTTAATAACATCAAGAAAGGTTAATTTAACTGACTATAGTAAAATATATTTTGAAGTCGATAATTATAATATAAATGTAGGCACAATGACAACCCTAGATTAAATGTTGTTACAAAGAAATGATTATGGTTATACAACATCGTTATGCCTATGAGGTAATCAATCAGAAAAATTAGATAATGGTCATTATTTAATTGAATTATCAATTCCATATTTATCAGGTGAATTTTATGTAGTATTAGATGCTTATTCTAAAACTCTTAATATATATGAAGTATATATGAAAAAATAAATTACATATTACTTTACGAAAAAAATTTATAAAATATTAAAAATTTCTTTGAATATATAAAAAACTATGATAATAATGGGCCTATTAAAGTATCTGGTAACTTTAATAAAGCTCTTAGTAAAGTAATTGATAAAGATATTAATTCTTTAAACAATAAAATAAAAGAAATGATAAAGGAAATAGAAAAGTATCTTGCTATAAGAGGTGTTATAGTAAAATTTAATGAAACTTCTTTGGATAAAATAGATTCTATAATTAATTTTACCGAAGCTAAGATAAGTGAACTTATAATAGAAAAAGGAAATAATAAAATAGGTGTATTTACAAGCAAGAAAAATGAGAAAAAACAAAGAAATTTAAAACTTGACGAATGTATAGATTATTTATCTAAATGTATGACTGATTTAATTTCAATGAAGAATGAATATAATAAATTAAATAAAACAAAACCTAAAGTAGTGGATGCAGAAGAAAATGAAAATACCGATAAGGAAGATCCACTAGAAAGAACTATAAGTTTTTATATGAATAAGGAAAAAGTTTAAAAAATTTTTTTAAGACTTTTTTCTTTTATTTTTCTTAATAAATAAGTAATTTTTCTTAATAATTTGCATTCGACAAATAAATACAATAGTTGACAACAGGTCTTTTTATGATATAATTATGATGTATTATAAAAATATTACAATAGCAGTCTATAATGCTATGCCTGCTGTTTGAGAGAAGGTATGGTTATTATGGATAGTAAGAGTGCGGCAATTAAGATTAAAAAAGAAAAAAGGCTAAAGAAATGGATGATAATTCTTTTAATAGTTTTTTTTCTAATATTATTAGTTTCCTATTTTGTTATTGGTATTATTTATAATAGTGGAAATTTCAGTATAACATTGGATAAGAACTTATACTTTGATAAAGGACTTATTATTTATGATGATCCTAACTACAAAGTATATAGAACTGAACTTTATGCCGAAGCTCCAAAGTCATTTGATAACATTTCTTATAAATGGTTACCAAATAATTTAACTGAAACTAATGGTTCACATAATGGAGATAACTATTTAGCTTATACTTTTTATGTGGAAAACATTGGTGAGAGTGTATCGGATTATTATAGTGAGGTAGTAATTGATGATGTTATTAGAAATGTTGATGATGCTGTCAGAATAAGAGTCTATAAAAACGATAGCTATATCACTTATGCTAAGATGGGTGCTAAAGGAACTCCTGAGAAGGAAACAACTCCATTTTTAGATGATAACGTGGTAGTAAAAGAACATGTTGATAACTTTAAACCTGGGGATATCAATAAGTATACAATCGTTTTATGGATAGAGGGCAGTGATCCAGAATGTACTGACAATATTCTGGGTGGCGAATTTAAAGTACATATGGACTTTAATTCAGAACATGTCGATGAACAAAAGAAGGGAGAAAGTATTTAATGAACAAAAAAGACAAAAAACACGTTAAACGTGTTAGAAAGCTTATAATTCTATGCTTATTTTGTGCTGTTATTTTAGGCGTATCAACATATGCATGGTTTATAGGTATGAAAACAGTTAATGTATCTAGTTTTGATGTATCAATTGCAGCAATTGATAGTTTATCATTATCACTTAATGGTAAAGAGTGGTCTGATACTGTAACTATATCTAAAGATAATTATAATGATGTAGAAGGACAAACAGTGTATTCAGGCAATACTAATAGCTGGGGTGGTGAAGGATTAATTCCAGTATCATCAGTAGGTAAAATTGATTCAGCTTCATCTAGATTAACTTTATTTGAAAAGGGAAGTTTAACTGCAACTCCAGGTGGTTACAGATTAATGTCTAGTAGAGTAAATAACTCAGGAGCTAAAGAACAAGATGGATATGTAGCTTTTGATTTATTTATCAAAAACTTATCTGGTAATGAATATTATAGTGAATTAAATAGTTTAAATGAAGAAGCTATTTATTTAACTCCAGATTCAGAAGTTACTGTTGCACAGCAAGGTGGAGTAGCTAATACAGGTATTGAAAACTCAGTAAGAGTTGCATTTGCACAAATTGGCCGTGTTAAAGCTACTACTACAGAAGTAGGAACTATTACAGGTATCACTTGTAAAACAGAAGGAGCTGTAACTGGTATTTGTACAGATAGAGATGCTCAAATTTGGGAACCAAATGATACAGAGCACGTTACTAATGCAATTAATTGGTATAATACTTCTTGTAAAGCAAGAACTGGTTTAGATGTAACTAAAGATGCATCATATGCTGGAAATTGTAAAACAATTGAACAAGGTACAGCTTATAAAACATATGCTGTTGGTGGTATAATTAACTATAGTGATAACATCGATGTATATGATGGAGCTGATTATAATGGTTATACTGAATCAATAACTAATGCAGCTAGTGATGGTAAGTTAGTAGACTTTGATTACTTTACTGATACTGAAAAGAATTTATTTGGTGTTAAAAGACCAACATTTATTACATTAGCACCAAATAGTATCACAAAGGTAAGAATATATATCTATATCGAAGGTCAAGATGTTGATAACTATGATTTTGCATCACTTGGAAAGAAAATTTCAGTAGCATTTGGATTCACTAAAGAAAGATTCTTTGATAAAGATGCTGGTTATAATGCAGATGGTTCTGCTACATTACCTGATGATGTTATAAAGAATAAGCATACAACTTCTAGAACAACAACTGGTAACTAATAAATAAAGATGAAAAGGAAGAGAAGTATTACTTTCAATTCCACTATTATAAAAAAACTTAAAGGAGAAAAGATATGAAAAAAGAAAGAAAAAATAAGAAGAAAATTAGAAATCTGATTATTCTATGTTCTTTTTGTGCAATTATTTTAACTGTATCAACATATGCATGGTTCATTGGTATGAAAACAGTTAATGTATCTAGTTTCGATATTGATATTGCTACAACTGAAGGCCTATTCTTATCTATGGATGGAACTAGTTGGAGCTACAAATTAGATGCAAAAAATGCACAAGCTTATGATGGAAATGCCAATACATGGGCTGAAAATGGACTTATTCCAATGTCAACAGTAGGTGACATGGATGATACTTCATCAAGATTAAAATTATTCGAAAAGGGAAGTTTAACTACTACAAAAGGTGGTTATAGATTACTTACAAGCCGTGTTCATAACTATGAAACTCAAAATGAAAAGGGTAACTACATAGAAGGTGATGGATACGTAGCATTTGATTTATTTATCAAAAACTTATCTGGTACTGAATATTATACAGATAATGAACCATTAAACGAAGAAGCTATTTATTTAACAACTAATTCAGCTGTTAATGTTGCTTCAACTGGTCAAAATGGAACTGGTATTGAAAACTCTGTTAGAGTTGCTTTTGCACAAATTGGTCGTGTTAAAGGAGATACTACTGACGCAAGTAATATAACTGGTATTACATGTTCTAATGCTGAAGCAGCAGATGGTAAAGCACAAGTAACTGGTATTTGCCGTAGTGCTCAAATTTGGGAACCAAATGATACTGCACACGTTCAAAATGCTATTAATTGGTATGAAAATTCATGCTTAAAGAGAAAATCAGAAGGGACTAATGTTACTGATGCAGCTTCTTATGATACTACATTAGGAGATGGTGCAAATACTAACTGTGCAACATTTACTACTACAGACGCTAAACCAACATATGCTATTTCAAGAGCACTTACTATAGCTGATAACGTTGATGTATATGATGGAGTTGGTTACAATAGTTATGAAAAGAGTACTGTAGATTATGCTACATATGCTCAAGCAGAAGATAAATCACAATATAAATTAGTTGATTTTCCATACTTTACAGATACTATGAAAAATAAAAAAGGAACTGAAAGACCTGCATTTATGACTTTAGCTCCTAATAGTATTACAAAGGTTAGAGTATATGTATTTATCGAAGGTCAAGATGTTGATAACTATGATTTCGCATCACTTGGAAAGAAAATATCAATTAACTTTGGATTCACTAAAGAAAGATTTACTGAAACTGATGTAAATTATAAAGGACCAAGTACTGATATTACTCCAACAACATCTCAAGATGGAGAATAAAAAATTATAAATAAATGAAGAGTAATAAATATTTATAATTACTCTTCGTTTGTATTTAAAAGGTGGTGATTATATGAAAAATACTAAGACTGTTAAAAGCAGAGCTAAAAGAAAAAACAAAGTAAAAGAAAGAGTATTACTTCATAAGAAAAATCGCCCTCTTTTAATTACAAGTATTGTTTTTTTAGGAATTACTTTAATTGCAGCAACATATGCATGGTTTTCAACAAACTTAAACGTTAGAGTTAAAACATTTAATATGATAGTAACAAAAAATAGTGGTCTTCAAATATCTTTTGATGCTATTAACTATGATAATTATGTTGAAATATCTAGAGAAACGCTTATAAATAACTTAAAAAAAACATATCCTAATAATACTAGTCAGTGGGCTGCTATGGGACTTACCCCAGTATCTACACTAGGTGTTAGAGATAGTAATACATCAAAATTTGAAATATATTCTAGTGCAGGAGTTATGTATAGAAATAAAAATCAAAAAAATGGGTTTGTTAATACTAAATTATTAACAGAAAAAGGAATATATCCTTACAGCTCATTTATAGCATTTGATTTATTTGTTAAGAATGATACAGGTTCTCCTGTAGATGATAATTTATTTTTAGACTTTGGAACAGAAGTTACCATAGATGATGGAGAAACAGAGGAAATGCAAGGTCTTGTTAATTCAACTAGAATAGGATTTGTTAAAGTAGGTAGTGCACCTTTAGATACTGATTATAGAACAATACAAAATTTATCTTGTAATAATAATTGTAAGTCAATTATATTTGAACCTAATAGTAGAATTCATACTAATATGTCAAAAGAAAAAGCTAAAGAATATGGTATAAATTTAAAGGATGGCGAAAAGTTTCCAACATATGCTTATAAAAAAGCTGGAGGACCAATATATGTAAAAGATACAGTATCAGGCTCTTCTGCAATGGATATGAATTATTTTGAAGAACAACAAACTATTACAGATACAGATTTTGATACTCCGTTATTTTCAATTCCAAATGGAGTTACTAAAATGAGAGTCTATGTATGGATAGAAGGACAAGATATAGATAGTCTAGAGACAGATTCATCTGGGGCTGAACTTGCTATTTCAATTAATTTTATAAAAGATACAACAGGATATACATCATTTAATTAAAAAGGGAAGGTATAGATTATGAAAATGGAGAATAATAAAGTGGGATTTGATCTTTCAAAATTAAGTTTGGAAGATTTAATAAAAGTTTATCAAGATATAGTAGATTTCTTACAGTTTTTGGATGATAATAAGTTTGATATAGAAGAAAAGGAAAGTGATAAAAATGAATAACTTTTTAGACTTTATCGTAAAAGATATTAATGCAAAGAAAACACTTTTATCAACACTTCCAACAAAAACAAAAACTAATAAGAAAAAATTTAATGCTAATATAAAAGATATGGAAAATAAATATAATGAATATAAAGATAGTGTTAGAAATTATATATTAGCAAAAAACAGAGCTATTAAAATAAAAGATGATAGAGAAAACCTTGATAAATTAAATGATACTCTAATAAATTTAGAAAACGTAAAATTTTTACTTAATCCATCAAATAGTTATTTTGAAAAGATGGGTTTTGATGATTTACTATATAGATTAAACAATTATTATACGTTTAATTTTAAATCATTAAATGAAATAATAAATGGCTTTTTAGATAAGTTTGAACTAGCAGGTATTAAGTTAACAAGTGATGATTTTAAATATACATGTTATGTACATGAATATATGTCTTCTTTTTTAGACGTTAGAAATAAAAAGAGCTTATCATATGAAAAAGTATCAGAAATATTTGAGCAAATATACTGGGTAAATCCTGATATTATAAGTCATATAGAGTTGAACTTTAGAAAATTAATAAAAGATAATCATAGAAAATTTAATAGTTATATTATAAAATTACAAAAAGAAGTAATGGTTAATAATAATATTAAAAACTATCAAGATTGTTTAGAAAAATTAAAATCAGCATACATAGAACTTAATTTTGCTAATAAAGAAAATATATATGATATAGCTAATTTAGCAAAGGCTGGTAAAATAAATATAAATGAATATTTAGAAAATAGTAAAGTTAAGACAAATGCAGTACAATCGTTATTTTATGATGAAAATGATTTTAATGATAAAGATAAATTAAATAAGATATGTGATATTTTAGAAAAATTAAAATTAAATGTTATAGAGTATAGTAATTATGCTATGTTTTTACCTCTTGTTGAAGACTTTAAAAAAGAGTATAAAAAAGAAGTAGATGCTAAAGAAAAAACTGAATATAAAGAATTAAAAGAAGTAGTAGATAAAATAGAAGCTAAAGAAAAAGAACTTTATAAATTAAATAAAAAGATATTTGGTGGAAGACCTGGATTCTTTGAGTTTAAAAGTGATTCTAATTTAAAACAAATGAAGATTAATTCAGTATGTATAGCTAAAGAATTATATGAATTATATCAAAAATATGATAAAGCATATTTTAAAGATAAAGTTCTTCAAATATTAAATAATACTATTTCAATATCTGATGTATTAAATTTATATTATAGTTATGATTACTTTAAAAAGATAACTATTCAAAGAGTATATAATTTAAGTACTTATGAAGAAATAGAAGAATTAAGTGAAAAGTTTGATTTATATGCTATGAATCCTACTAATATAATAGTTAATGGTCTTTTAGTATTTTCTGATACTGATATAGCTAAAATAATAATTAATAAGTATAGACTTAGTAATATTAAGTTAACTTTAGAAGAGTTGGATCCAGATAATTTAGATAACTTATTAAATAAAATATTACTTATATTAAGAATTAATAAAATTAATAATAGTAGTACTTCTGCAAATAAAATATGGTTTATGACAGAAGTTGAAAAAATACTAAGTAAGGAAAGCATTAAGAAATAATATAATATGTACCAATTGGTTGTGATTGGTGCATTTTTTTGTCTAAATTTGTCAAATCTATGTTATAATTTTAATGTATATAAACTAGATAAAAAGAAGTAGAAGGGATAGTGATATAAGTATGAAAAAGTTTAACCTTAAAAGTAAAAAAAATAAAATATATATAATACTTATAGCAATTTTTGTTGTGATACTATCATCTGTTTCAATAGCGACTTTTGCAAGACAAAAAAATAGAAATCCATTAAACATTGATAATACTTGGGATGGCTCTATTTCTTCTAGTTATAGGAGTGGTTCAGGAAGTCAGGATGATCCTTTCATTATTTCTAATGCATCAGAATTAGCTTATTTTAGTAATATGCTTAAAACTACTAGTTATAGTAATATTTATTTTGAGTTAAGTAATGATATTATAATAAATAAAGGTACATTTAAATATGAAGATAATTTAATTAAATATATATTAGATGGTAATACTTATTTTATAGATAAATATTCATCTAATTATTACTCATCTAGTGATATGACAAATAAAGTTGGTAGTATTAACTTATTTGATTCAATTAATAATTTTAAGGGTACATTTAATGGTAATTCTCATACTATATACGGTGCTTATATAACTAAAAAAGATACTAAATATCTTGGATTATTTACTAATTTAAATGGAACTGTTAAAGATTTATATGTACAAAATTCACTTATTTATGGTGGAAATATAACTGGTGGTATTGCATCAAATATAGATAATGGTTTAATAGAAAATACTATTTATGGTGGATATGTAATTGGTAGTGATAATAATACTTATGAAGAAAATGAAATAAGTTTAGATGATATTTTATTATCAAAAGATAGTACCTCATCAAATATAGATTTAAGTAATATTAACTTATCTTACTATGATATAGAAAGTATTACTTTAGAAGGTGTAATAAATAACTTTTCTAATTTTTCTAGTATATCTATAAATAATAATAGTATAGATAGTAGTAACTTTAGTATAAACGTAGATAGTAGTGCTAGTAATTTATCTATTTTATATAAATTAAACATGATAGAAGATATTAAAATAACTAATTTAAAATACAAAGTAAAATATAAACTTGGTATTTCATCTGGAATTGCTTCAGAAGCTAGTAATACTAATATTTTAAATACTATTAATAAGGCATATGTATATGGTTATAATTATTCATCTGGTATAGTTTCATTAGGAAGGGAAAAAATAAATATTAATAATTCGTATAATACAGGTTCTATAAATAGTAAAATGATAGCATCAGGTATTATATCTTACTTAAATAATGCATCTGGTTTAATATCAAATACTTATAACGCAGGAGAGATAAGTGCAGAAAACTCATCTGGTATTATAGGAAATATAAATAATACAAATAACTTTTCTATAAAAAATACTTTTAATGCAACTGATTCTTACTTTATTTTAAACATATTATCTTCATCTATTAGCATAACAAATTCATACTCTTCATCAAGTAAATATGCACTTTCAGGTAATTATACAGGTAAAATAACTTATACTTCTAATTTAAAAAATAAAAACTTTTTAGTTAACACACTAGGCTTTAGTGAATTTAAAGATTTAGATAACATAAAAAATAACACTAATAGTGTTTGGGTATATGAAGATGATTCTTATCCAATATTATATACCGATGATATTAATAAGCCTTTAGCGAGCATTAATATTAATTCTTATTCTTGGAATAATGTAAGTTACAGCTTAAATGAAGTTTTAGTAAGTAATGATATTACGTTTAATATTAAAGAAGATGATAATTTAAATAAGGTTAAAGAAATATACTATTACATAAAAAAAGATAAGAATGCATTATCTTATGATGAATTAAACAATATAACTGACTGGCAGTTATTTACATCATCAAAGAAAATTAGTGAAGAAGGGTATTACATTATATATGCTAAAATAGTTGATTATAATGATAATATTACGTATATTAATTCTGATATATTAGTACTTGATTTAAGTGGATGTGATATAGAGATAAGTTATAATAATAAAACTTTAAATACTTTAAATGATAATCCGTCTACATATTTTATAAATGATAATTTAGATGTTTTTGTAAATGCTAAAGATGAAATGTCTGGCGTTAAATCTATTAAGTATTATGTTTCAGAAGAAATTTTAAATAAAGAAAAACTAGATTTAATAGATGATAGTTTATGGACTAATTATAAAGATAAGATAACTATAAATAATAAAAGTTCTATTATTTATATTAAAGCTTTAGATAATATAGGTATTGCATCTTATGCTTCATCAGACTTAATTTTGTATGAGGGGTATAAATGTGAAGGATTATACGTAGCAAATAATTATGATGAGTCATACGATAGATTAAATATAACAAGTAATTCTAGTATTTTATTAAAATATACTTATAAATCAGATTATAAATTTAATAATAATGATACATTTTACTTAAAATCAAATAAAATATTACCTGTTAATACTAAAATAACTTTGAATTTAAATAATAGTATGTATACTTATAATGTAAAAGAAGATGACTATTTATTAAAAGACTCATATTACTTATATTCATTTGACTTATTTAGTTTAATTGGAAAATCATCTAAAGAAGTATTTAAAAAAGATGTAACTAAAAATGTAGATGATACCTATAAAATAACTGTAGATTTTTCTTACTGTAATATAGATGAAGAAATTAGTAGTTTAATATTATCAGTTTCAGTTTTAGATAATAAGAAAAACGAAGTTAGAGGCTCGTTAAAGAATAGTTTAAAAGAAATAAATATATACAATAATATGACGTCTAATGCTCAAATAAAATCTAATTATAGTGATGAAGTTATGTATAATAGTAACTCTGAAAATAATATAGATATTAATTTATCAAAAGTATATAACTATATAAATAAAAATAAGATTATAGATAGTAATTTACTTAACATGGTATGGGGATTAAAGATAAAAGTATTAGATTCAAATAAAAATGTAGTAGATCATAAGTATTTAAAAAACATTAAATTTATGATAGATGATAATAAATATTCTATGAATAAAGATGTAATAAATATTAATTTATCAAATAGTAGTGATACTTTAGATAAAGTTCTTAATATTATAACTAAAGTAGATAATAGCATTTTAGATGAGGGTAAATACTACTTTGATATAGAAGCTTATTTATCATTTGATGGAGTATTAGATAACATATTATCTATAGATTCTATAAATATTCCTTTAAATGTTACAAATAAGAAGAATACTGATAATTACTCATTTGATATACAAGGTAGTAATGAAAAGATAATTAAGAAAACTTTAGATAATTACAGTATGAATTATAATATATTGTATAAGGGTAAATTATCAAATCCTAAAATATATGTATCATTACTTAAAAAAAGTGTATTATCAGCATTAGATGTAAGTTATAAACAAATAAATATAAATGATTATACATCTAATAATTTAACACTATATAAAGATAATATGTATTTATTAGTAGATAATAAAAATGATTTTAATAATAAGATAACTATTAATTTAAAACCTAATAGTTTAGATTATAATTTGTATAAGTTAAGATTTTACTTATATGATAATGATAAAATGATAAGTTTTACAGATAAAGCATTTATAACAAAATAAAAGGAGTATGATTATGAAAAAGAAAATAATTATTTTAGTAATTTTAATAGTTAGTACTTTATTTATATCAGGTATAACATACTCTAAATTCAACTCTAAAGCATCACTTACAAGTGATGATGAAAAAATAGCATCATTTGTTTTTGATGGGAAGAAAACAGATAATATAAATATTTCGTTAGATGAGTTAAAACCAGGTGATTTAAAAGATTATACCTTTACTGTTTCTAATAATAATGAAAATTATAGTAGTGATGTTACTTTAAATTATACAATAACTATAAAAACTTATCATTTTATTTCATTAAATATTAATTTATATAAAGAAGAGAATAATAAAAGTAATTTAGTTTTAACTTGTGATGAAACATATAGTAGAAATGAAGAAAATGCTTTAGTATGTAATTCAGATGTATTTGAAATGGTATATAATGAAAAAATTAATGATAATTATAGATTAAATATTAGTTTTCCACAAGATTATAATGATAGTAGTTATTCAAATATAACTGATTATATTGATATTGAAATAAAAAGCTGGCAAAAGTAGGTGAATTATGAAAAAAAGTGGCAAGATAAGAATTATAATTATATTAATATTAGTACTTACACTTGTTTTAACATATGGTGTATCTTTTGCTAAGTATGCTTATAATAATGTTTTAAACTATTATTATAAGTCTAAAGATTTTTACTTTTCTAGTAATAGTCTTGATTTAGAAGAAGTATCTAATGTTAATAATGCTTGGGATGGTAGTAATACATATTTTGATATTAAAAATTATTTAAATGATTCATTAATAACTGATTATGATATATCTTATAAAGTAGAGTGTTCTACTAATAATAGTAATTATAAATGTATTATAAATGATAATGATAGTACTTATAATGGCACTATATCTTCATCTAAAGTATGTTTTAATACTGCCTCTGATGTTATAACTGATATTAATAATCTTGATGATTGTACTAAAAATGGATATGAATGGCTTGATAATAAAAGTGAAGCAAAACTTTATTTTAATCTAGTAAGTTTAGATAACACTAAGATAAATGATGCAGAAGTTAATGTAACAGTTACATCAACAAGTCCTTATAAAAAGATTTTAAAGGGAAAGTTTTCACTTTCAAGACAGCTAAATATTAATGATGATGTTACACTTAATTGTAATAATTACGATGAAAAAGTAGAGGTTATAGTATCTAATCTTTTAGATAGTAAAAAGACTTATACACTTGAATTTAACTCAGATAAACTAAGAATAGATATGACTAGAAATTTAAAAGAAGAATCTAAAGATTCTAATGATTTTATTAATAAAATTGCATTTGATTTAGATAGTAATAAAAATGTTAAGATAATTTTTTATAAAACAGATTTAGGTAAAACCTATGATAAAAATGATTTTAAGATAAATTTAAATAATTGATAATTATAGGATATTATAACTCTACAGATTTAAATTATTATTGTTGATAAGGCTTTAAAAGTATGATATAATTTTGGATAGTAGTATAGGAGGTATTATGAAAGCATTAAAACTTATTAAAAATATATTTTTAGGAATACTAGCAGTTGTATTTTTTGGATTTGTTATTTTTATGACAGTGTTATTATTAAATTATAATGATTATGGACTTACTGAGTTTGGGGATAAAACATTAGTTATTTTAAAAGAAGCTATTTCTACTAATGATTATAAAAAAGGTGATTTAGTTTTAGTTCAAAAACAAAAGTTAGAAAACTTAAAAGTTGGTGATAATGTTTTTGCGTATAAAGTAGATGCTAAAGGATCTGTTAGCATAGACTATGGCAAGATTGGTGAAATATATGAACAAGAACAAGCTGTTACGTATGAAAATGGTTCAACTTATTCTATTAATTACGTTGTTGGAACACCTGGAAAGGTATACCATGATGTTGGTACGTTTTTATCAGTAATAGAGTCTAAATGGGGATTCTTATTTATAGTTTTACTTCCATCATTTTTAATATTTATTTATGAATTATATGCTTTGATTGTAGAAATAAAGTATGGTTCAAAAGAAGAAGCTTAAGAATAAGCATTTGCTACCAGTTATAAATACTGGTAGTTTTTTCTTTAAAAAAATAGTCGTATTTTGTTGTAATATGCACCTTATTATGATAAAATAATTTAGTAAGATATGATACTAGAAGGTAGGGGTATTTATGAGCAAAAGAAGTGTTAAAGAGTTAGTGTTAAACGTTATTTTAGATATTTTAATATTTTTACTAGGATTTGTTCTAATTGTATTTATATATAACAATATAGAAGTAAAAGTGTTAGGAAATGATCATGCTAGCTTCTTTGGATATTCATTGTTTGAAGTTCAAACAGGTAGTATGAAAAATGAAATAAATATAGGAGACTGGATAATAGTTAAATATACAGATGATATCTCATTAAATGATGTAGTTACGTATAAAAAAGGTAAGAATTTTATAACACATAGAGTAGTTGAAGCTTATAAGAACACTTACGTTACTAAAGGTGATGCTAATAATACTAAAGATGATGCAATAAGTAAAAAGCAAATAGTTGGTAAAGTAGTTAAAGTACTTCCTCATTTTGGATTTGTTAAGAAGACTTTATTTAATCCATTTATAATTATACTTTTACTTTTAATAGTTTATGTAGCTAATCTTAATTCAAATGATAATAAGATTAATAAATTAATTGATAAAGTATCACCAAATAGAAAAGATTTTATTAAAAAAATAAAAGAAAAATTATCTAATATAAAAATAAAAGAAGATAAAAAGCCTATCAAGGAAGAGATAATTAAAGAATTAAAAGTAGATAATAAAAAAGAAATAGATGAAGAAGATGAGGCTGTTAATAATCTTAATTTAGAGATAGAGGCAAGACCTAATCCTGAAGATTTAGATAAAACTATGTTCTTTAGAATGGTAAATGTTGATGAAACAGAACTTGATAATACTTATTTAAAGATTGCAGAAACTTCTATTGATGATAATAAAGAATCTATAAAAAAAGTAGCGTTAGAAGATAAAAAGGATGAAGAAGATGATGCATCTATTATAGAAAGTAATTTAGAAATGCTAAATGAAAGAAAGAAAAAGTTTAATAGTATTTTAGAAAAAGCTATTTATATTAAAAAGTTAGAATTAGATGAAATAATTAGTATTTTGGATACTGATAAAAAGCTAAAAGTTAATGAAGCAACTATTAAAGAGTCATTATTAAATTCTTATATAGATGGAAAGTATTACAATTATTCTGGTGATGTTAATACGATGTATAATGGTCGTAATGCTATTAAGAAAACTAAAGATATAATGAAAGAAGAAGCTATTAATTTAATAAAAAAATATAAGGGTACTGACTTAAAGTATGGACTTAAAGTAGAAAAGTATTTGTCTATATTTAATGTTATTATTAGTTTGGATCATTACAGTTTAGTAGATATGGATATAAAAGCTAAAAGAGAATTATATAAAAGTGAGATACTAAAATATATAAAAAATTATTCTGAAGTAGAAGATATACTAATAAATGTAAATAGAATTATAAGGTTACAAAAAATACATACTGGTATGATTAAACAAAGTTTAGAAAAATTAGAAACTGGTATGTTTGAGCTAAACATTAAAGGTATTACTTCTAAAAAGGATTTATATGGTATTAATCTAGAACATAATATAACTTTTAGCAAGGCATATAGTGATTATATTGTGGATAAAACATATAGTGAAGGTGTAATTGCTGAAGATAAAATAATTATACTAGTTA
>OIZL01001084.1_pt1 | contig 16276 bp, 11 predicted proteins | sample 1588541 | NCBI WGS metagenome assembly OIZL01 (sample SAMN03283285) | human gut metagenome | biome: human-associated habitat; material: feces | host: Homo sapiens | place: Peru | collected 2012 | reverse complement strand
CTGAATATAGTAAAGGAGATACTATTGAAGTTAATGTTATAACTGATTTTTATAGTGAAGATGGAATACTTAATAAAGCAGATATACAAATATATTATAATCCTTATGTATTTGAATTATTACCTGATTATAATGATGAAAGTGTTTATATTGAAGATGGGTATAAGATAACTAATTTTAATACATATTCTTCTATTATTGATTTTAGTATTCAAAATGTTACTGGTAAAAATATGTATTTAAATGGTGGTAATATACTTATAAGTAAGTTAAAGTTTAAAGTAAGAGATACAGCACCAAGTGGATATGCATCTATTGAATTAATTGGTAATAATAGTAATTTTTATGTAAAGGGTGATAATGAATCATTCCCATGTAATAATAGTAAACTTTATTATAATATAGTAGATAATGCTAAAGTAAATATTGATTCTACATTATCTGGAATATTCTTATATACTGATAAAGAAATATTTATTGATATGAAACCTAATGTAACAACTTATAATATTGATGTAGATTATGAATATGTTACATATTATCCATATTGTTCATCAAGCGAATGCGAGTTTACTTTTAATCCTAAAAATGCTGATGAGTCTAGTTATAAGTTAAAAGAAGGTAAAAATGTTATAAAAATTATTAATGATGTAGATGGTGTTAAAACAACATATACTTTGAATATTAATTATGCTAAAAAAACAGAAGATGTTCAATATAAGTTTCCTAGTTTAAAGAGATTAACTGTTGAAAACTTTAAATTTTTAGAAGAATTTAAAGAAAGTGTTTATACTTATCATTTAGTAGTACCAAGTACTGTTGATAGTTTGTTAATAGACTATGATGCTGATAATGATGTAAATGTTGAAATAATTGGTAATGAGAATTTTGTAACAGGTGAAAATATAGTAAGAATAAAAACTAATAATGATTATGATGAAGGAAATTATTATATAATTGTTACTAAAACAGAAAAAGAAGAAGATACTAAAATACCTGATATAAAAGAAGATAATGAAAAGAAAGATGAAGTAGTTAAGAAAACAAATAATAAATATATTTTAATAGGACTATTTTCAATATTGATAGTTTTAAGTTATATTCTATATGATATATTTTATAGTAGAAAGAAAAAGTTAAAAGAAGAAAGCATTACTGATGATGTGAGTACAAATGAAGAAACTGATAATGAAGAAAATGATGTAGATGAAACTAATGATAAAGAGTGATAGAGTTATTTATCATTCTTTTTTCGTAAAACGTAATTTATAAAAGTGTCAAAGCAATTGTTTTTGTAAATTGTAATTTATAAAAATGTTAAAATAATCAATTTTGTAAACTGCAATTTATAAAATTTGACAAATGGAATAAAAAATGTTATTATTATCATGGAGGGAAAAGTATGATAGAAAGACCATATTATTTGAATGAATTAATTAGTTTTAAAGATAAAGAAGTAATAAAGATAGTAACTGGAATAAGAAGATGTGGAAAATCAACACTAATTGATTTATATATAGATTATTTATTATCAAATGGTATAGATAAATCTCAAGTAACTCATATCAATTTAGAAGATTATGAATTTGATAAGATGAAAACATATAACGATTTGTACGAATACATTGATTCAAAATTAATAAAAGATAAAATGAATTATATTTTTATAGATGAAGTACAAAAAATATCTGATTTTCAGAAAGCAGTAGATGCTTTGTATATAAAGAAAAATGTTGATTTATATATAACTGGTTCTAATTCAAAATTATTATCAGGAGAACTTGCTACATTATTATCTGGAAGATATGTAGAGATAAAAATGTTACCTTTATCATTTAAAGAATATATATCATATGTAGGTGATACTGATATTGAAAGAAAGTATATAGATTATATTACAAGAAGTTCATTTCCATATGCATTAAAGTTAGATACTCCTAAAGACGTTAGAACTTATCTTGATGGATTATTTAATACAGTTATAATAAATGACATAGCAGAAAGAAAAGAAATATCTGATATAGCTATGCTTAAAGATGTAATAAGATTTATGTTTGATAATGTTGGTAATCTTTGCTCAAGTACAAATATAGCAAATACTATGACATCAAATGGAAGAAAAATATCTGTCCCAACTGTAGAAAAATATTTAGAAGCATTAGTAGAATCATTTGTACTTTATAAAGTTACAAGATATGATACAAAAGGAAAAACATATTTATCAAGTGGATGTAAATATTATTTATCTGATATAGGTCTTAGATATTATTTACTAGGAAGTAAAAATGCTGATGAAGGTCATATACTAGAGAATGTTGTTTATTTAGAATTAATAAGAAGAGGCTATGGAGTTTACGTTGGAAAATGTGATGATAATGAAATAGATTTTGTTGCGATGAACGAAAAAGGAACAGAATATTATCAAGTAAGTTATACTGTAAAAGGAAATGACACATTAGAAAGAGAATTAAAACCACTTTATAATATAAATGATCATAATCCAAAATATTTGTTAACCGCAGATATAGTGCCTTTTACATCACATGATGGAATAAAGCAAATAAATGTATTTGACTGGTTACTTGATAGAGAATAGAAAATAGTGATAGTAATGAATATTATTATCACTTTTATTTTGGTATAAATTATATTATAATTAAAGTAATGGTGAAGAAAATGAAAAGATTCCATAGTTTAGTATTCTATATTAAAAATAGAAATTCAAAATTATATCTTAATTCAATTATATCTAATTATGTAGAACCAATATGTAAATACCTTAATAAAAAAGTTGATAAGATAAATTTATATGTTGAAATATTAGGTGAAGAAAATGAAAAAGAATGTAACTATAATGATTATTCAGTACTTAATGATTTTTATATTGATTCAAAAAGTGAACAATTACAATTTTTATCATTTTTATCAAATGAAATGACTAATGATGAACCAGATGAACCATCATTTATAATAAAATTTATATATCAATATAATAGGCTGGAAATAAGAATTGATTATGAACAAAAGAATATAACTTTTGAAGAATATAAAGAAATTGTTAATATTATAAATAATAATGGCATGGAACTTAGGTATTCATTTATATATGATTATAATGATAAATGGAACAGCTTATATTTAGTTGGTAGTGAAACTGGTATTATGACACATAAAAGAAGAAAATTAGTTAATGAAATTAAACATCATAATTATGAAGATTTCTTTAACAGTATAGTTCATATTTTCTCTTTAAATTATATCAATGTAGAACTTTTAACTAAGGATATGTTAAATGAAATCGTTAATATTGTTGGTGAAGGTAATTATTACGTATATGATAAGAAAGGTATAATTTTTAAATGTAGTAATTATTGTATTAAAAGAAAGATTAATAAATTGTTGAAAAAGTGTTAATAGATGATTTTATTATCACTTTTATTTTGATATAAATTATATTATAATTAAGATGGTGATGATATGAAAAAAGATTATATTATAGATGGAAATGAAGCATGTGCGCTTGGAGCATATCTTTTTAGTGAAATATGTGGTATTTATCCAATTACACCTGCAAGTCCAATGGCAACTTTAACTGATAAATGGAGTAATGAAGGAAAAAAGAATCTATTTAATGATACAGTTAAAGTTGTAGAAATGCAAAGTGAAGCAGGGGCAGTAGCGGTAACACATGGAGCATTACAATCAGGATGTCTTGGTACAACATTTACAGCTTCACAAGGATTACTTTTGATGATACCTACAATGTATAAAATGGCTGGAGAAATGTTACCAGGTGTTATACATGTTGCGGCTAGAAGTTTAGCTACCCATGCTTTATCAATATTTGGTGACCATCAAGATATTTATGCTACTCGTAGTACTGGATTTTGCATGTTATCATCTTCATCTGTTGAAGAAGCATATTATATGAGTATTATTTCACACTTAAGTGCGATTGAAGGAAGCCTTCCATTCTTACATTTCTTTGATGGGTTTAGAACTAGTCATGAACTTAATAAAGTTTCACTTGTTGATACTGAAGAAATAAGAAAGTTAATTGATTATAAAAAAGTATATGAATTTAAAAATAGAGCATTAAACATTGGAAAAGAAATAACAAGAGGTACTTCTGAAACGGGAGACGTATATTTTCAAAATACTGAAGTAAGAAATAAATATTATAATAATATGCCAGATATTGTTAATAGATATATGGAAAAGATAAATACTTTAGCATTTACTGATTATAAACCATTTAATTATTATGGTAAAAAAGATGCATCTGACATAATTATTGCGATGGGAAGCGTATGTTCCACTATTAGAACTGTTGTTGACATTTTAAATAAAAAAGGCCATAGAGTTGGTATGATAGAAGTTCATCTTTATAGACCATTTAGTACTAAATATCTATTAAATGTATTACCAAAGTCAGTAGAAAGAATTGCTGTTCTTGATAGAACAAAAGAACCTGGAAGTACAGGAGAACCATTGTACCTAGATATAATGGAAGCACTTAAGAAAAAGAATATAAGTATATATGGAGGAAGATATGGTCTTTCTTCTAAAGATGTGCCACTTAAAGATATAAATGCTGTATTTGAAAATTTATTTAGTGATAATCCTAAAAACAATTTTACAATTGGTATAAATGATGATGTTACTCATTTAAGTTTAGAGCCAAAAGAAATTGAAGTACAAAGAGACTATAAAGAGATAAAAGTATATGGATTTGGTTCTGATGGTATGGTTGGTGCGTCTAAAAACTTTATCAAAGTACTAGGCGAAATAAAAGATAATTATGTTCAAGGATACTTTGAATACGATTCTAAAAAGAGTGGTGGCACAACAATATCACATTTAAGAGTAGGACCTACTAAAATAGAAGCACCTTATTTCTTAGCTTCACCTGACTTTGTAGTTGTATCAAAAGATGTATATCTAAATAATTATCATTTACTTAAAGATATAAAGAATGGTGGAATACTTTTAATATCAAGTGATAAGACAGATGAAGAATTAAATAATTTGATAAATAATGATAATAAAAAAGAAATAATAAATAAAAATATTAAAGTATATATTGCTTCACTTGATGAATTAAATAAGAAATATAATTTACATGGTAAGATTAATAATATCATGTGTACATATATGCTTAAGATTTCTGGATATGGTAGAAATGAAATAGATGCATTTAAGAAGCTTGTTACTAAAACTTATAGTAGTAAGGGAAATGATGTAGTAGAAAATAATATAAATGCGATAGATGAATCTCTTAAATATTTAGAAGTTATTGATAATAAAATATTTACACTCATAGAAGACAAAGAAATTGTAAAGAATTTGACAAATGAAATGTTACATTTACGTGGTAATATGATGAGTGTTAGTGACTTTATTGATCATGCTGATGGTACTTTTGAAGGTGGAACTGCTAAAAGTGATAAGAGAAAAGTTAGTCCTTTTGTACCAAAGTGGTGTAAAGAGAATTGTATAGAATGTAATCAATGTTCATTTGTATGTCCTCATGCATGTATAAGACCATTCTCACTTACGGATAATGAATTATTACTTGCTCATATTGATAAAGATGAAACAATAAAGAGTTTGGGTGAAGAAAATAAGAATTTCTATATATCAGTTTCAGAAGCAAATTGTACTGGTTGTGGACTATGTATGAAAGCATGTCCTGGTAAGAATCAAGAAAAAGCTTTAGAAAGTGGTAAATATAGTGAAAGATTAGATAAGATAAGTGATTACTTATTTAATAATGTTGAAAATGATACACCATTTAATAAATATACAGTAAAAGGAATTGGATTTAAGAAGCCATATTTTGAATTTAGTGGTGCTTGTGCTGGATGTGGTGAAGCAGCTTATATAAAATTATTAACTGAATTATATGGTAAAAATATGGTTATTGCTAATGCGACTGGATGTTCATCAATATATGGTGGTAGTCTTCCATTAACGCCATATAAGATTCCATGGATGAATTCATTATTTGAAGATAATGCTGAATTTGGATTTGGAATTCATATGTCTTATAAAAAGATGAGAGAGAGAATTAAAGATATAATGTATCAAACAAGAGATATTGTTTCACCTGAAATAAAGGCTACATTCAAGTTATGGATAGACAATATGGAAGATGATGATTTAACTCTTGCGATTAAAAATAAACTTATGGAATCTGAAATACCTAATGAATTAAGAGAACTTATAGATTATATACCATCTCGCAAAGTATGGATTTTAGGTGGAGATGGATGGGCTTATGATATAGGTTATGGTGGACTTGATCATGTACTTCATAGTAATGAAGATATCAATATAATGGTTCTTGATACAGAAGTATATTCAAATACAGGTGGTCAAAAATCAAAATCAACACGTATGGGAGGAGTAGCTGAATTCTCATCAAATGGTAAACATGAAAATAAGAAAGATTTATTCAAAATAGCAATGGCTATACCAAATGTGTATGTTGCATCTATCTCACTTGGAGCTAATATGATGCAGACACTAAAAGTATTAAAAGAAGCATATGAACATAATGGACCATCTCTAATAATCGCATATAGTCCATGTATAGAACAAGGCATAATAGGCGGACTTAATAATTCACTTGATGAACAAAAACTTCTTGTAGAAGTAGGATATAACTTACTTATGAGATATAATCCTGAAACAGATACTTTAACAGTAGATTCAAAAGAACCAGATTTCACTAATTATGATGCAGTATTTAGAAGTGAACTTCGTTATAAGAATTTAGAAGTTAAGAATGAAGATGAGTATCATGAATTATATGAATTAAATAAAAATTATGCTTTAGAAAGATATAACTATTTTAAAGATTTGGAAAATAAACAATGACATATAATTTTGATATAAATAATAGAGCATTTAATGCGATTAAAAATAGAACTAAAAGAATAGAAATAAGATGTACTAAAATAGGAGATAATCATTTTGATTATAGTATCTTAAAACCTAATGATTATATAATATTTGAATCTAATGGTGAAAAGATTAAATGTTTAGTTGAAGAAATAAATCATTATAAAACAGTAGAAGAATTATTAACACTTGAAGGAACAAGATATACATTATCTTCTACTAATGACTTTAATGAAGGAGTTAAATCTATAAATAGTTTAGATGGATATACTGAATCTATAAAAGTAAATGGAGTGTATGCTATACATATAAAATATATAAATAACTTGTAAATTAAAAAGTGTTGATTATTTGTCAGCACTTTTATTATACTTTATTCCTTGATAAGAATCTCTCTTTACCATTTCTTTATCTATATCATTTAAAACACAAAATTTCTTAAATAACCATTTTGGTTCAATAGTGAGTTCTTTTATTGGATCACCTGTTATTCTATTAACAACAATATCTTCACGTAAATATTCTAGTTCATCACATACTATATCAATATATTCTTCCTTAGTAAGAACATGAAAGTGAGTGAGATTATACATTTTTTCAAGTGGTGTTCCTTTTAATATAAATAACATATGTATTTTAATACCTTGTATATCTAAAGATGAAACGTATTTTATTGTTTCAATCATATCTTCTTTTGTTTCATATGGAAGACCATTAATTACATGAACAACTACATCTATATTTCTTTTTCTAAGTTCACGAACACATTCATTAAAGCATTCTAAAGTGTGACCTCTATTAATTAATTTAGCGGTCTTTTCATGTATAGTTTGAAGACCTATTTCAACAACAAGATTAGTTCTTTTAGAAAGTTCTTCTAAATAATCGTAAACTTCAGGAGTAATACTATCAGGTCTAGTTGCAATATTTAAACCAATTACACCAGGAATACTTAATATACTCTCATAACATTCTTTTAATTTATCAAGTGGAGCATAAGTATTAGTATCTGCTTGAAAATAACCAATGTATTTACTATCTTTCCATTTATGTTCCATAGTTTCTTTTACAATATTAAATTGTTCAGTAAGTGGTATATTTCTATTTTCACCACTACCATTTAAACAATAAATACAACCACTACCATTCTTTTTATTAGGACAACCAAAACCAGCATTTAAACTCACTTTAAATACTTTAGAATTATATTTATTTCTATAATAATAATTTAATGTATAATATCTTTTATTATCATTAGAATATTTAAATTTATTCATGATTTTCCTCCTTCAAAACAAATAAAAAGGACTGCCACCCCCTGTGGACAGTCCGGAAAAAAGAATAAAAAGGGGTTGGCTAGTGTGATACTAGCACCAATTCGCCTAATAGTGAATTGGTAATTCTATATACTAATGTAAAAGTACTATTTTGTCAAGTAAAAATTAACAAAAATATATAAAAATTTGTATCAATAAATTAAATTATAATAAAAGTATAACACAAAAATATTAAAGTATGTTATCATATTATTATGAATAAAGAATATATGTTAAAATTATCAAGAGAATTAATAGATGCTTTTCTAAATAAAGGTAATATAACACTTGGAGAAGAGCATTATTTTATGTTTACTATAACTAAATTTTTACTTGCGAAAGAAAATATTATTAAAAAAAATAGTTCTAATAATAAACAAATAGAATTTGATTTGAATAATGAATATTTATCTACAATACTATTTCAATATCATCAGTTATATAAAGATATTGAATATGAAGTTGATGGAGAAAAAACATTAGATGAAGTAGAAAGTAGTGTTATATTAAAAAATATTACCCCTGAAGTAGAAAAAGATAAAAAATTTAAAAGGATGATTAAAGAAGCAGTATGGACCATAGATAAAATAAGAGATTCATTTGCACATGGTAAATATGAATTTGATATTAAAAATCATAGAATAGTTATAGATAATGAATATGATACATTTGATTACCAAGGTCATATAGTACATCATAAATTTAAATGTAATGTTATACCTGAATTATTGTCTTTATTAGGTAGAGAAAAACATAGTGATAATTTATATGGATTAGATAAATATGCAGATAAAATTATACTTAATAAATATAAAAAAGATGAATATGCTGTATCAAATAATATATTATTAAAATATAAAATAAAAGGTAGAAATTTCATAAAAGATAATGGAGAAAAATTAGAAAATAATCATAAAACAACACTTTCAACATTGTCAAAAACTGCATTTTTACATAACAAAGCAATAGAAAGTATGTCAGAAACAATGAAAGCACTTGGAATAGATAAAGTAAGTGAAAATAATGTTTTAACATCAATACTATATAATCATTTATTGCTTTTAATGAGTGATGAAACACGTGAATATGATTATGAAAATCTAGTGCTTACAGATTTAGATTATAAATTCGCGCCTAATAAAGACGAAAGAAATAAAAATGATGATATCACTAATACAATAGGTCCGATTAAAAGAGCTATTAAATCATTTAGCAAACAATATAAAAAAATAAATGATTACGAAAAAGTCAAAAGATGTAGAAATATATTTAAAAACATGTATGAAACATTAAAAGAACAATTCAGTATAAGAAATAAAAGTGTTGTTAAAAGAATAAGAAATTCAATAATGCATGGTAATATTGAAATTAAAAATGGAGTTATAAAGCTATTTGATAGAGGAGACAATACAGCTGAATCAATAGAAAATCAATTTGAATGTATTACTGATAATGAAGGATTACTTGATTTTATTGATGAACTTGAAAATAAGAGAAAATATACTTTAAGATCATTTTTAATATATATTGAAAAATTTCTTACTTTATGTAATGATAATGAAAAAGATAAAAATGATAAATTAAATGAAATATTTTATTGCTTGAAAGTAATAGATAATAGCATTAATTTAAATACAAGTATGACTGATATAATGGATAAAATATTACTTGCTGATTTAAAAGATAAACGTGAACAATTAGTTAACGTTTTAAAAAATATTAAAGATAAGAAAGAGGAAGAAGTAGAAACCGAAGATAAAGGCATAACTTTATAAGGCATCTCATAAGAGGTGCTTTTAATTTATATAAAAAATATAAATTTTGTCTTCTTAAAACATAAAAAATATGATATAATATGTGAGATTTGTGGGTGAAGTATGAACGATTTAAATAATATAAAGGGACTTGGTCCTAAAACAATTGAAACATTAAAAAACATTAATATAAATAATATGGAAGATTTAGTATATTATTATCCATATAGACATGAAATAGTAAGACTTAATGATATAAAAGAAGCGAAAGATAAAGATAATGTTGTAATAGAATGTATAGTTGATTCTGTACCACTGACTAGAAGATTTAGAGCTAACATGACATCTCTTACTTTTAGAGCAATGTCAAATAAGAAAATGATTGCTGTTATGATATTTAATAGAGCGTTTTTAAAATCACAAATAAAGCCTGGTAGTATAGTTACAGTAATAGGTAAATATGATGCTTTAAAAAATACAGTTATTGCTAGTGATATAAAATTTGAAAGATTACAGACTGGTTCAATAATACCTGTATATCATTTAACAACTGGTCTTACAAGTAAAGCACTTAAAAAATATATTGATGAAGCACTTACTAAATTTGATAATTATATAGATTATGTACCAGATTATTTAAATGAAAGATATAATTTAATATCAAAGAAAAGTGCTGTTAACATGATACATAATCCTAAAAATGAAGATGAAGTAAAGAAAGCATTAATAAAATTAAAATATGAAGAATTATTTCAGTTTATGTTTAAAATAAATTATTTAAAAGAAGTAAACAAAGAAAGTAAAATAGGTTATTTAAGAAATGTAGATCCAGAAGATGTTAATGAATTTATAAGAAGTCTTCCATTTGAACTCACTGCTGATCAAGATACAGCAATAGAAGAAATATATAAAGATATGACATCAAGCAAGAGAATGAATAGAATGCTTCAAGGAGACGTTGGTTCAGGTAAAACAATAGTGTCAGTAATAGCAGCTTATATTAATTATTTAGGCAAATATCAAACAGCGTTAATGGCACCAACTGAAGTACTAGCATATCAACATTATGAATCAATAAAAAATATCTTATCAGGAACCAATATAAGAGTTGATATACTTTCAGGAAGTATGAAAAAGAAAGAAAAAGATGAAGTAGTAGAGAAATTAAAAGATGGAAAGATAGATTTTATTATAGGTACTCATGCTTTATTAAGTGACAATGTTGTATTTAAGAATTTAGGACTTGTTATAACAGATGAGCAACATAGATTTGGAGTAAATCAAAGAGCAAGCCTTAAAAATAAAGGATTACTTCCAGATGTACTTTATATGTCAGCAACACCAATACCAAGAACATTCGCACTTACTATATATGGTGATATGGATATATCGAATATAAAGACAAAGCCTAAAGGCAGAAAAGAAATAAAAACAATAATTAAGAGTGAAAAAGAATTAGTACAAGTATATGATATGATGAAAAGAGAAATAGATAACCATCATCAAGTATATATTGTTTCACCTTTGATAGAAGACTCAGAAGTAATAGATTTAACAACTGTAAATGAAATAAAAAGAAATATTGAATTATATTTTAATAAGACAGTTAAGTCAGCAATATTACATGGAAAATTATCTAAGCAAGATAAAGATAAAATAATGGATGACTTTAAGAATGGTAAAATTGATGTATTAATATCAACAACTGTTATTGAAGTAGGTATTGATGTTAAAAATGCTACTATGATGATAATATATGATGCAGAACGTTTTGGACTTGCAACACTTCATCAACTTAGAGGTAGAGTTGGAAGAAATGAATATGATTGTACTTGTATATTAATAGGTGATGAATCTTGCGAAAGATTAAAAGTGTTATGTGAAAGTAATGATGGATTTTATATAACTGAAAAAGACTATGAAATGCGTGGTGAAGGTGACTTATTTGGAGTAAAACAAAGTGGAGATATGTCATTTAAAATAGCAAATTTACATGAAGATATGAAGATACTTTTACAAGCAAGAGATGATTCAAAAGAATTTTTTAATCAAAATAAAGATAATAATTTTGAAAATTACAAAGAATATGCTAAAATTATAAATGAGCTTACGAAGTTAGATTAAATTAAAGGAGTGATAAGAAATGGGAAGAGCACATGAAGTAAGAGCAAAAGCAATGGCCGCAACTGCAGCTAAAAAATCTAAATTATATTCAATTTATGCAAAGGAAATATATCAAGCAGCTAAAGGAAATCCAGACCCAGCTACAAATGATGTTTTAAGAAGAGTAATTGAAAAGGCTAAAAAAGAACAAGTTCCTGCTGATGTTATTAATAGAAATATTGATAAAGTTAAAAAAGGAGTTGCTGAAGATTATCAAACAGTAGAATATGAAGCATTCGCTCAAGGTGGAAGTTCATTAATCATTAAATGCTTAACTGATAACTCTAATAGAACAATTAGTTTTGTTAAAACAGTATTCAATAAGTGTGGTGCTAAAATGGCTGGACAAGGAGCAGTTAGTTTCATGTATGAACATTTAGGTGTTGTTGGAATTAAAGGACACAGCGAAGAAGAAGTTATGGATGCACTTATAAATGGTGATGTTGAACCTAATGATATTGAAGTAGAAGATGATGGAACTGTAGTTGTTTATACAGAAGTTGCTGATTTAAGCAATGCTAAAAAAGCATTAGAAACTGCTTTCCCTGGTATAACATTTGAAATTGATGAAATATCATATTTCTCAAAAGATACTGTTACACTTGAAGGAGAAGACAAAGAAAAATTTGAAAGATTACTTGATATGTTAGATGAACTTGATGATGTAAGCAATGTTTATCATAACGTAGAATTATAGTACAGTAATTAATTATGAAATATCAAATAAAACACTTTTATTTGATATTTTTTTATGTTATAATTTTGATAGAATTTTATACTATATAAAATTATAGTATTTAGATGGGAAGTGAACTAATGTTATTTAATAAAATAGGATTATATATATTAGCAAAAGCATCATGGATAACACGACCATTTACAACTTTATCATTATTGTTAGATGGAATTGTATACACAGTTGTAGCATATGTGTACAAGATTTTTATTTTGATGGCTCAAATAAAATTTAGCGAAATTTATAAAATATTAGAACCATTAATAGATAGGGTTAAAGCATTAATAATGGTACTTGTTATGTTTAAACTTGGGAAATCGTTAATAGAATATATGATTGATCCAGCAAAAGCGACAGATAATAAAGTTGGTGGTGCAGCACTTGTTAAAAACTTAGGATTTACAGCTGCGTTATTAATACTTTATCCATTTATTTTTGGTGTAATGAGTGATATAAGTTTACTTATCATTGGTTCAGAAGATGGAAATTATGAATATATAGGAAAACTTGTTGATGCTGGTGGCGGCGGGGACACAGGCCTTCTTGCTAGATTCATCTGGGGATCGGATGTTAACATGGAAGAAATGGATGTTGGTACTTGGCTAGCACATCAGACATTCACAATATTTTTGCATGATATGTCATCTGATGGAAGCGGATTTTCCACTGAAATAGTAGATGATGCCTTAAAAGGCGATAACGAAGGAGAATTTGTCTTTACTAAAGCACACAATCTAGTAGATGAAATAGACATAACCGTTGAATATACTTTACCATTTGTAAGTACAATAATGGGCCTTTATTTGATATATAGTATAGCAAAAGTAGCAATTGAAATTGGTGTTAGAATGTTTAAAATGATAATACTTCAAATATTAGCACCGCTTGCGATAATAACGATTATAGATAAAGGAGTTTCATCTCCAACGTTTAAAACATTTTGTAAAACATATATATCAGTGTTTTTAGAAGCAATAACAAGAATAGCAATAGTATTTATTATAACAACCTTTGTAGGAGCATTCATGCAAGATGGAGCACTTACATCATTCTTTGGAAACGCAAGTATGATTACAGAAAATGTTTTAACAAGGGGACTTATTTGTGTAGTTGTTTTAGTTTCTGGTTATAGACTTGTTGGTATATTACCTAAATTTATAGATCAAGCACTTGGTACTAATATGGCTGGTTCAGCAAGTGGTGGTGGTTTTGGAAAATTCGCTGCTGGACTTGTTGGTGGAGCTATTGGACTTGGAACTGGACTTGCTGCTGGAGTTGCGGGAGGAGCTGGTTTCTTTGGCACAGCTGGTAACATGCTAAGTGGAGCAGTAGGTGGATATCAAGCAGGTGGTAAAGGTAAAAATGTTGCTGACTTCTTTAAAAATCAATCTGCAAATGCACAAGCAAGTAGAGAAAGGGCTGCAAGAATTGCTAGACAAGGTGGAGGACTTGCTTACGCTGGTTCAAGAATTGAAAATGCACTTGGTATTCCACAAGCACAGGCTGCAAGAGCACAAAGACAAAGCGATACTGCTACAGCATTAGATAACATGATGAATGCAAGAATGGCTGCAATAGCTGATTTAGACGATGGAAAGGGTCGTAAATATGGAGCAAGCGCTGATGATTATGCTAATAGAAGAATTGAAATGTATCGTCCAGTCCAAGAACTTAGAGCAAAATATGAGCAAAGTAAAAATGAAAATGATTATATGGAGTATGTTAAAGCTAGAAATGATGCAATGTCTGATTTTAAAAGTGAGTATAATAATGCGTTATTTTCTGATAGTAGAGTAAATAGTGATAAGAACGTTCTAGAAGCAACGAGAGTATATGATAGAAGAAATACGAATAACGATTATTCATCTAGAAATATGATTGCTGAAAGTAATAGGACAGGTGGAAACGCTGGGAAAATGGTAAAAGATGCTAAAGGATATTATGCACAAAAAGCAAGTAATATATCTAATAGAGGTGCAAGTAGAAGAGCAAATAGACAAAATATTTATGGTGGAAAATAATATATAAATTGTAGTATTTAGAAAGGAAAAGAGAATATGAACAATTATTTAATACCTGCTAATAGTAAGAAAAGTCAATTGATATTTAATGTATTTAGAATTATTGATTTAATAATACTTTTAACAGGTGCATTTATAACAACTTTATTAATGTTTATATTTAAAGGTGATACAGTTAAAGAACTTGCAATTAAACTAGCCCCTGTAGGAATATGTTTGTTCTTAGTAATGCCATTGCCTTTTTATCATAACGTACTTGTATACTTACAAGAAGTTGTTATATATTTAATGAACCCAAGAAGATATTATTGGAGAGGATGGTGTGCTAGATATGTCACAGATGACGAACAAAAAAAAGGTTGATGCTAAAAATCAAAAATATGCTGAAAATTGGTTACCAATTAGAGGTATTCAAAATGGAGAAATTATACTTGATAATGGACTTAGAGTTACAGGAGTAAAAATAAGACCAAGAAATATATTTATTCTTGATTATGATTCTCAAAATAATGCTATATTTAACTTAAGAAGTTTTTATAATACACTTGATTATCCATTCTGGCTAATTATATCAGATAGACCAGTAGATATTAATGTATATCTTGCTCAACTTAAATTGTTATATAATTCAGTACAAGTTCAAGCAATTAGAAAACTAGTAAGAGAAGATATAGATAAAGCAAACTTATTTATGAGTAAAGAAGTTAATGTTACGGATACAGAATACTTCATATTATTCAAAGATAAGAGACCAGAAATAATACAAAAAAGAATACAAAATCTTGTTTCAGGACTTGCTGGAGTAGGACTTCAATCAGCCCAAACAAGTAATGATGATTTAAGAATGTTATTAGATGGATTCCTAAATGGTGGAGATTCATATAATTTTGGGACGGTGATTAGTCAATGAGTGTAAGTTTTAAGAGTCAATTAGCTCCTAAGAGTTTAGAATTTAAACCATCTGAAATGATAATAAGTGATAAATATTGTGCAATACTTACAATAATAAGTTATCCAAAATCAATTTCAGAAGGATACCTTGCTAATCTTACTCAAATGGGTGGAGTTAAGGTATGTATTAAACATATTCCAATTGCATTTTCAGTACTTTCTAAAATGTTAAATAAAGAAATTGCTGATATGAAAGCAAGATATCAAAATGAACATGATCATACAATACAAGAACAAATTAGGCAAGATTATGAAAGTATAGATAACTTTATTCAAATGTTAACAGCTACTCAAGCAAGAATATTTGATTTTCAAATGCACTTGTTTATATCAGCTGATTCACATGAAGAACTTGAAAATAAAAAAGTACAAGTTAAAAATTACTTAGACGCGATGGGAATGAAAGGATTAGTTCTTAGATTTGAACAA
>OIZL01001083.1_pt1 | contig 16283 bp, 16 predicted proteins | sample 1588541 | NCBI WGS metagenome assembly OIZL01 (sample SAMN03283285) | human gut metagenome | biome: human-associated habitat; material: feces | host: Homo sapiens | place: Peru | collected 2012 | reverse complement strand
CAAGTGGTAATATCACAGGAGTATATGATATGAGTGGAGGAGCATGGGAGTATGTAATGGGAAATTATAATAAAACAGCAGGAAGTTCAGGGTTAACCGTAAGTGGAGTACCAGCAGAACATATAGATATATACTCAGGAACAAGTGTCAGTGCAAGCCACCTAGGAGATGCAACGAGCGAGACAGCCGGCTGGTATAGCGACTTCGCGAGCTTTGTTAAATCTTCTAGCCCCTGGTTCGTTCGCGGGGGCTTCTACAATTTTGGGTATGGTGCTGGCGTGTTCGCCTTCGCCAGCCTCTCGGGTGCGGCCATCAATATCGGCGGGTTTCGTGTCGTGCTTTCCACTACGGGAGCGTAAGCGACCGGTTACACAGATGCTGCTAAATAAGGCCAAAAATGTAACTTAAAAAGTTACACAAAACTTGGTTTTGTGATTGCCATAAAGACCAAAAATGTAGCCTAACAAGTTACAATTTGGTGTTATAACTAAAGAATATGAAATAATTGATGGTAATGGTGGTTTTAAAGTAGATTGATAGAATAATCTAAAGAACTATAACGCGAGCAGCAAAACAAGTAAAATTGAATCTAATTTATTAAAATTAGTTTCTTTTTATTTATATTCATGATATTATTAATATAAGGAATAAGTGATTATAATATGAAAAAAATACTTTGTCTAGGACATGCTTCCTATGATATTACAATACCTATGGATAAATATCCAACAGAAAATATAAAATATCGTGTCTTAAATAGAATAGAATGTGGAGGAGGTCCTGCCTCTAATGCAGCATATTTACTTGGCAAATGGGGAATGAATACATACTTTTCAGGTGTTTTAGGGAATGATATATATGGTAAAAGAATAAAAAAAGAATTTGAAAGTGTAGGCGTTGATACTAGATATATAGAATTATCTAAAAAATATAAAACAACCAATAGTTTTATCATTGTAAATAAAAAAAATGCTAGTAGAACAATATTTGCTTATCGTGATAAATCTATGAAAATGGAGAATACTAATATTAGAATAAAACCAGATTATGCCTTATTTGACGGAGAAGATTTTGAAATAGCTACCAAAGTTATTAAAAATAATCCAGATTGTATCACCATATTAGATGCTGGAAGAGCAAAATATTCAACAATTAAATTAGGAAAAATGGTTAATTACTTAGTAGCCTCAAAAAACTTTGCTGAAGATTTTACTGGAGTTAAAATTAATTATAAAGATTATAACAGTCTAGTTAAAGTATATAATTTACTTGAAAAAGATTTTACTGCTAACATTGTAATTACCCTAGAATCTCATGGTTGCTTATATAAAATAGATGGTAAAGTTAAAATCATGCCTGGCTATAAAGTAAAGGCCATTGATACCACTGGTGCAGGAGATATATTCCATGGAGCATTTGTCTATGCTCTAGCCAAAGGCTATTCATATGAAGACATTCTTCGTATTGCTAATATTACCGGAGCTCTATCAACAACCAAAATAGGAGGAAGGTACTCAATTCCTGATATTAATGAGGTACTAAGCATTTATGAAAAATCAAAATGATATATTCCTAAATAACTTACCAAGTATTGATTTACATGGTTTTGATAGAGAAAGTGCCATCTTAGCAGTTAAAGATTTTATTCATGAAAATAATATCATGGGTAACAAAAAAATCATTGTTATTCATGGCAAAGGACAAGGTATTCTAAGAGAAAGTATCTTATCTTATTTAAAAAATGATAAGTTAGTACTAAGTTATAAATTAGATAATTTTAATGATGGTATAACAATTATAGAATTGAGGTAATTATGAATTTAATAATAGGAAGTCATGTATCATTTAAAAGTGATAAACAACTTTTAGGCAGTGTCAACGAAGCCCTTAGTTATGGGGCAAATACTTTTATGTTTTATACCGGAGCCCCCCAAAACACAATAAGAAGTAATATAAATGATAATCTAACCAATAAAGCATTAGAAGTAATGAAAGAAAATAACATTAATATAGATAATGTTATCGTTCATGCACCATATATTGTTAATTTAGCTAAAGAGGACAATGATTTTGCAATATCATTTCTAAAACAAGAAATAAAAAGATGTAGTATGTTACATATAAAGTATATGGTATTACATCCTGGTTCTTCAGTTTCTATAACTAAAGAAGAAGGAATAAATAATATAATAAATGCCTTAAACATTATCTTAGATAATGAATATGATGTTACTATATGTTTAGAAACTATGGCTGGTAAGGGAAATGAAGTAGGAAGTAATCTATTAGAAATAAAAAATATAATTGATAAAATAGAATATCAAAACAAAATAGGTGTATGCTTAGATACTTGTCATTTAAATGATGCTGGTTATGATATAAGTAACTTTGATAGCATATTAGATGAAATTGATAAGTTAATGGGCATTGATAAGATAAAATGTATCCATATTAATGATAGTAAGAATATTTTAGGTTCTAAAAAAGATAGACATGAGAATATTGGTTTAGGAAGCATTGGCTTTAATAATTTAATAAATGTTATATATAATAAAAGAATTTCTAATATACCAAAAATATTAGAAACTCCATATGTTACAATAGATAATAACAGTAAAGATAAAATATATCCACCTTACAAACAAGAAATAGATATGATTAAAAATAAAAGCTTTGATAATAATTTATTAGATAAAATAAGGAAGTATTATAGTAAGTAGTATTAACTTATTTTTTCTTTAAATTCCCTATATAATGTAATTATCTTATTATAAGTTAATGGTTCTACCTTATTCTTTAAATCATCTAAAATACTTCTAGCATTACCATATATAAGAGTCTTATAGTTTTCCTTAATAGTATTAAAAATAATATTTAATTCCTTATCTTTTAAAGTAATTCCTTGTTTATATGCAAACTTAGTTATATCTTCTTTAGTTAATCTTTTCACATATTCACCAATTAAATATATATTCATTTCATTTCACCTAGTTAATGTTATGCTCTATACTCAATTTTTAAAACTATTATGTATATGCAAAATCATCTTCAAACAAATGTATGAGACAATATTGACAATAATAATTATATATATTATAATTAATTCGTTAGTAATTACTAGAAATGTATTATTATTTACAATTTCAAAACCGCAAGTAATTAAAGAATATTACTAGAACTACTAGTTTTAAAAGTAAGAAATTAGAAAGGATGTTTTAAATGGCTAAGAAAAAAAGAAAGAATAGTACTAGATATTTAAAAGACATTATGGAAAAAAGATACATGTTTTTAATGGTCTTAATTATTTTACTTTTTACAGTTATTTCTCTTCGATTATTTAAATTACAAGTACTAGATAATGATAAATATCTTAACACATTAGTGGAAGTAGTAGAAAAACCCATACTAGGTGAATCTGCTCCACGAGGAAGAATATATGATAGAAACCATACCTTACTAGTAGATAATAAAGCCATTAAAACAATATATTATAAAAAAGAAAAAGGCATCACCACCAAAGAAGAAATAGAACTTGCCTATAAAGTTGCCGACATAATTGATTTAGATTTAAATAAATTAAGTGATAATATGTTAAGAAACTTTTGGGTTATTAACAATAAAGAAGATGCAAACAAAAAAATTACCGATGGTGAATGGAAAAAATATAAAGAAAGAAAACTTACTACTGACAATATTGATAGCCTAAAAAAAGAAAGAATTACCGAAGAAGAATTAAATATTTATACTGATACTGATAAGAAAGCAGCATATATATATTATTTAATGAACAAAGGATATTCTTATGCTTTAAAAATAATAAAAAACGAAAACGTTACTGAACGTGAATATGCTATCATAAGTGAAAATATCAGTGAACTAAAAGGTTTTAACACTAAACTTGACTGGGAAAGAGTATACCTATATAATGATACATTTAAAACTATCTTAGGTAAAGTTTCGTCTGAAAAGCAGGGCATACCAGCTGAATTAAAAGACTATTATTTAAAAAATGGATATTCACTTAACGATAGAGTAGGTATTAGCTACTTAGAATATCAATACGAAAATTATTTAAAAGGTGAAAAAGCAAAATATAAAGTATTACCAGATAATACCTATGAATTAGTAGAAAAAGGAAAACGTGGCAATGATATTATATTAACCATAGACATTAACTTACAAAAAGCCTTAGAAGATATTTTATCTTACGAAGTCATGAAAGCCAAAGACGACAAAAACACAGAGTATTATAACCGCAGTTACGTAGTTATAGAAGACCCTAAAACAGGAGAAATTTTAGCAATGTCAGGTAAACAAGTTATCCAAAACGAAAGTGGAGGTTATGAAATAATAGATACCACTTCTGGAATCATTACATCTTCAGTAACACCTGGTTCTATTGTCAAAGGAGCCTCGATGAGTGTCGGGTATAAATATGGAGCAATAAAAATAGGTACTACCATGAAAGACGAATGTATAAAAATAAAAAGCACACCACTTAAATGTTCATGGAAAAATCTAGGAACCTTAAATGATATATCGGCCTTAGCATATTCTTCTAATTCATATCAATTCAAAATAGCCATGAAAGTAGCCGGAGCAAATTATAAATATGATGCACCTTTATCAATAGATACAAGTGCATTTGAAAAATATAGAGATATGTATGCATCATATGGTTTAGGTGTAAAATCAGGAATTGACTTACCGAATGAAAGCCTTGGTTATAGAGGAACCTCCTTATTGGGAGGCCATTTACTTGACTTTTCCATTGGACAGTACGATACCTATACCCCAATAGAACTTGCCCAATATATTGCCACATTAGCCAATTCAGGCACAAGAGTAAAGCCTTATTTACTTAAAGAAGTATATGCCCCAAGTGAAGAAAATACACAGTTTGGTAGTTTAATATATCAAGCAAAAACAGAAGTACTTGGTACAGTTGATTTAGATAGTGCATATATCAAAAGAGTACAAGAAGGATTTCATGCTGTAATGAGTGCATTAGGAAGTGGTTATATGGGTAACTATACCAATTCAGCAGGAAAAACAGGAACCAGTCAAAGTTTCTTAGATACAGATAATGATGGTGTAATAGATACAGAAACAATAACGCAAACCTTTGGAGGCTATGCACCATATGATAATCCTCAAATGAGTATGGTCGTAATATCTCCAGATATTAGTCATAATCAAAATGGCAGTAACTATAATAGCAGTGTCAATAAAAGAATATCTTCTCAAGTTGCAAATAAATTTTTTGAAATGATAAAAAGGCAATAGCACTAAGAATAAAACTAGGATTTATTTCATATTATTTAGTTCCACGGATTATATAACAAGTAATGAAATAAATCAATCTGATTCTCGTATACAGCTAAGTACAGTAATTAGGAAACCCTGTACTTAAAACAATTTAATCAAACTCAGCCAAAATGTAAAATAAAAACAAGCCAAAATGTAAAACAAAAACAAGCCAAAATGTAAAATAACACTTGGTTCATGCGCGGGGGTCATACCAGCAATGGAGATTTTGCTGGTATTTTCTACTTCAATGGTAGCTATAGCTATATTAATGGCATTAGTGGTTTCCGTGTTGTCCTTTCTGTAAAAGAATAATACAAAAGTATTTAATTAACTACAATTATTTTAAATAACGAAATAAATCTAAAAAATAAAATGCAATAGCATAAGTACAGAAACAAAGATATCTGTACTTTTTTTTGTTTTTAGTAAAAAAATGTTTATTTTTATCACAATAAGTGCTATAATAAGCAAGTATTTTTAAGGGGTGAACTTATATGAAAACAGATGACTTTGATTTTGAATTACCATTAGAACTAATTGCCCAAAGTCCTATTTTAAAAAGAGACGAATCCAAATTACTAGTAATGGATAGAAAAACGGGAGAAATAAAACATGAACATTTTTATAATATTATCTCTTACCTAAATAAAGGAGATGTTTTAGTATTAAATGATACTAAAGTAATCCCAGCAAGGTTATTTGGAATAAAAGAAGAAACAAAAGCACATATCGAAGTATTACTTTTAAGTGAAGAAGACAAAGATACATGGAAATGTCTAGTAAAACCTGCCAAAAGAGTAAAAATAGGAACTATTATTAATTTTGGAGATATCTTAAAAGCCGAATGCATTAAAGTCCTAGATGATGGCATAAGATATTTCAAATTTAAATATGAAGGTATATTTTTAAATATTTTAGATAAACTGGGTACTATGCCACTTCCACCTTACATCCATGAAAAATTAAAAGATAAAGATAGATATCAAACAGTATATGCTAAAAATCCTGGAAGTGCCGCGGCTCCTACGGCAGGATTGCACTTTACAAAAGAATTGCTTAATAAGATAAAAGAAAAAGGCATAACTATCTGCTATATCACATTACATGTAGGATTAGGAACATTCAGACCAGTTAACGTAGAAGATGTTACTAAACATAAAATGCACAGTGAGTATTACTCCATGAGCAAAGAGGTTGCAGATATCCTAAACCAAGCCAAAAGTGAAAATAGAAATATCATAAGCGTAGGTACCACTACCGTTAGAACACTAGAAACAATAATGAATAGATATAACACTTTTAAAGAATGCTCAGGTTATACTGATATCTTTATCTATCCAGGATATCAATTCAAAGCAATTGATAGTTTAATAACTAATTTTCACCTACCTAAATCAACCCTAATTATGTTAGTCTCAGCCTTTTCTACCAAAGAAAATATCATGAATGCTTATAGTGAAGCAGTTAAGAACAAATATCACTTTTTTTCCTTTGGCGATAGCATGTTTATAAAAAAATAACGATTATCTCGTTAAAAAAAAGAAAAACGACAAAAAAAATAGAATATTATATATAGGTGGTGATTTTCTCATGGCCATGATAAATAATGAAATAATAAATGAAATTAGAAACAATACAGATATAGTAGAAGTTATTTCTAATTACGTTAACCTCACCAAAAGTGGCAAAAATTACTTTGGCATATGTCCTTTTCATGATGATAATCACCCAAGTATGAGTGTTAGCCCCGACAAACAGATTTATAAATGCTTTTCATGTGGAGCCACTGGTAATGTATTCACCTTTGTTTCTCAGTTTGAACACATCTCATTTATTGATGCTGTTAGACTCTTAGGCAACAAACTGGGTTATGAAATAAAAGAAAACACTAACAAAAAAAATAATAAAACATCCTACGAGATATATGATTTGGCAAATAAATTTTTTCAAAATAATATTAATACACCATTAGGAACAAATGCTATCAATTACTTACATAATAGAAAAATAAATGATGAAATGATAAAAAAGTTTGGTATTGGCTTATCACTAAACAAAAATAAATTAACAGAAGTATTAGAAAGCAAAAAATATCCCTTAAACAAACTAATAGAACTTGGACTTACCACTGAAAATGGTAATGATTTCTTCCAAAATAGAATCACATTTCCAATATGGAATTTAGAAGGAGAAGTCATAGCCTTCTCAGGTCGTATTTACAACACCACAGATAATAGCAAATATGTTAATTCCAAAGAAAGTAGCATCTTTAAAAAAGGGAACATTTTATATAATTACCATAACGTAAGAGAATTTACCAAAAAAAATGATAAAGTCATTCTCATGGAAGGCTTTATGGATGTAATAAGAGCCAGTTCCGTAGGAATTAATAATTGTGTTGCATCCTTAGGCACCTCAGTAACCAAAGAACAAGTAGAACTCTTAAAAAGAATGACCGATAATGTAATCTTATGCTTTGATGGCGATAAGGCTGGTAAACATGCAAGTATTGTAGTAAGTGAAATGTTTGAACAAATAAATACCTCAGTCAAAATAGTCTTACTAGAAGATAACTTAGATCCTGATGAATATATTTTAAAATATGGCTATGATAAATTTAAAAATAAAATAGATAATCCCTTAAACCTAGTAGAATTTAAAATGCAAGTTTTAAAAGAAAACAAAAATTTAAATGATATCAGCGATTTAACCGAATATATCAATCTATCCCTTGAGGCTTTGAAAAAAGAAGATGATCCTATATTATTAGAATTAACCCTAAAAAAATTATCTTCCACATATCAAATTGACTATAACACATTAAAAGATAAATATAACTTACTAAAAACCAATATTAAAAAAGAAGAAAAAAAAGTTATCAGTAAACAACCAACCATTAAATATAATAAATATGATATAGCCCAAAGAAACTTACTATTTTATATGCTTAGAAACAACAAAGTAGTAAACATGGTAAAAAACAAAGTAGCATTCTTTCCCACGGATACATATAGACATCTATCCAGTGAATTAATATATTACTTTTCCAAGTATGGAGAAGTAACCATCGCCGACTTTATCAGTTATGTATCAAATGATGAAGAACTAAATAACACATTAAATGAAATATTAAATATAAATAAAGAAGAAGAATATAAAGAAGAAGAAATAGAAGATTATATAAAGGTCTTATGTAATTACAACAAAGAATTAAAGAAAAAGAAATTAGAAAATGAATTAAACCAAGAAATTGATCCATTAAAACAAGCCAAAATTATTGAAAAAATCATGGAAATAAGGAGTGAAAAGAAATGATTGAAGAAATTAAAACTTTTGAACAAAGAAAAGAAGAACTTGTTAAAAAAGGAAAAGAAAGAGGTATTATTACTTATGAAGAACTAGCCCAAGCATTAAAAGGCTTAGAGTTAGACAACGATTCATTAGATGAATTATATAATGCTTTTATGGAAAATAATATTGAAATAGTAACTGAAGACGTCGGTGAAATACCAGAAGAAGACGAAGCTGATGGCGATGAGACTGGTGGCCTAGAAAAAATATTAGAAGACACCACCATTGCAAGAGAACTAACAATCAATGACCCAGTTAGAATGTATTTGAAAGAAATTGGTAAAATAAGCCTATTATCCCTAGACGAAGAACTAGCCTTATCGAAAAGAATTATGAATGATGATGAAGAAGCCAAGAATAAACTAGCTGAATCTAACCTACGTTTAGTAGTATCTATTGCTAAAAGATATGTAGGAAGAGGAATGTTGTTCCTAGATTTAATACAAGAAGGTAACATAGGCCTTATGAAAGCCGTTGAAAAATTTGATGCCTCAAAAGGATATAAATTCTCAACATATGCCACATGGTGGATAAGACAAGCCATCACCAGAGCTATCGCCGACCAAGCCAGAACCATCAGAGTACCAGTTCACATGGTAGAAACGATTAATAAATTATCACGTTACCAAAGACAACTAACACTCGAATTAAATCGTGAACCTACTGACGAAGAACTTGCTAAAAAAATGAACATGTCAGTCGAAAAAGTAAGAGAGATTATTAAAATTGCTCAAGAACCAGTTTCTCTAGAAACACCAATAGGAGAAGAAGATGATTCACACTTAGGAGACTTTGTCCCTGATGCTAACAACATGTCTCCAGAAGACTACACTACCCATGAAATGCTAAAAGACGAAATTGCTGATTTACTTCTAACCCTAACCGAAAGAGAAGAACAAGTCCTAAGACTAAGATTCGGTCTTGACAATGGTTCTCCAAAAACATTAGAAGAAGTAGGCCAAATATTTGGAGTTACTAGAGAACGTATTAGACAAATTGAAGCCAAAGCCCTAAGAAAATTAAGACACCCATCTCGCAGTAGAAAGCTAAAGGACTTCATGAATGATTAAACTATCCAAAAGACTAGCCTCGATTGCCTCAAACATAGATAAAGAAGACAAAGTAGTAGACATTGGATGCGATCATGGCTACCTAAGCATTTACCTAAAAGCCGTTAATGGCAACAAAGTAGTAATAGCCACAGACATAAACGAAAATGCCTTAAACGTAGCTAAAAAAAACATTAACAAAAATAGCATTCTAATAGAAACAAGATTAGGTAATGGCCTAGATGTTATAAAACATAATGAAGTAGATACCATAATAATATCAGGTATGGGTGGTAATACAATTTTAAATATACTTAAAAAAAATAAATTAAAATATATAAAAAAAATAGTTATCCAAAGTAACACCGACATACCATTAATTAGAAAATATATAAATAAATTAGGCTATACAATCAAAAACGAACAATTAATAATAGACAAAAATATATATTACATAATCATTACTTTCACCAAAGGAAAGCATAAATATACCAAAAAAGAATTATACTTTGGACCTATCTTACTAAAAGAAAACAATGACTTATTTAATGAGAAAAAAGCAATTGAATTAAATAAATTAGAAGAAATTTTAAAAAAAATACCAAGCAAAAAAATAATAACCAAATATAAATTAAAAAAATTAATCAAACTATATAAAAACTAGAGCTAAGACTCTAGTTTTCTCCTTCTTCTAACATTTTTGTAATAAATATACCATATCCTTGTTTAGGATTATCAACCACCACGTGAGTAACCGCCCCGATAATTATATCATCCTGAATAATTGGTGAACCACTCATACCCTGAACGATACCACCAGTTTTTTCAAGCAAGACAGAATCTGTTATTTCAAACAAAATATTTTTCATTTGAGCATTATCATCACTTATTTTTAGAATCTTAATATCGTAAGAATCAACAACATCATCATTTGTAACAGTAAGTATTTTTGCACTTCCAAGTTTAATTTCGTCAGCATTACCAACCTTGTATAATTTCTCATTACTAATATCCTCTGTATATTTACCAAAAATTCCCGATTTAGTATTCTCAGTAACATTACCCAAGGTGCTATCGCGGTTATATTTTGCATTCTTTTCTCCTGGTTTACCACGATTACTCTTATTAATACTAGTTACCTTAGAGTCATAAATCTTACCATCCTTAATTTCCAATTTCTGTAAAGTATTCTTTTCGATAATTTCATGACCTAAAGCACCATAAATTTTCGTATTTGGATCAATATAAGTAAGAGTACCAATTCCTGTAACACTATCCTTAACATACATACCAGTTTTATAGATATCATTTTTATCTTTAACTAATTTTAAAGTAGTATGATAAGTATTATCACCACGAATATAAGTAATTTTAATATTTTCTTTATCACTTAAACCTTCTATAGTATTAATCATTTCAGTGATATTACCAACATTTTTATTACCAATCTTAATTATCTTATCACCATTTTTTAAATTAGCTTGTAAGGCAGGTGAGACACCATCAACTGGATATGTACCTACGATTAAGATTCCCTTCGAGTTTAGCTCAATACCGATAGTTTTCCCCGATGCAATAATATAATTTGAATAAGCAAGGACATTATTTGGTATAATAAATAATGATAAAAAAAGAATAGTTAGGTAGTTTTTTAAATTTTTAAAAAACATAAAAAATTCATCTCCTTTAAAAACTAATTCATAGAACTACATTCTTATTATTTACTTAAATTAGTTTATTATTATATTTAAAATATGGTAAAATATATTAAAATTTTATATAAAGACATAGTTATAATCAAATTATATATCTTTTTATTATTTATGTATATTTTAAAATAAAGAATATATATTATAGTATGAATAAAATTATTATAAGTTTTATATTTACATTTCTAGCAGGCTTATCAACCTTACTAGGCACCATATTTATATTCTTTAAAAAAGATAAAAATAAAAATATTCTAATTTCCTCCCTAGCATTCGCTTCCTCCGTTATGTTAACTGTCTCCATATGTGATTTAATCCCCGAATCAATATCTCTATTAAAAAGTAATAATCAAGGTATTATTGTTATTATTATCTCTTTTATCAGCATGATAGTAGGTATTATTATATCCATGTTAATTGACAAATATTTACCTAGCAATAATAATGATAACTTATATAAAGTTGGCATAATATCTATGGTAGCAATTATATTACATAATATCCCAGAAGATTGTAGCCCTCATGTATCACGATAGAAATATAATATTGGTCTAAAATTAAAAAATACCAATCATAATTTATATTATTGTTTTGGTAGTTTTTCTATTAATTATTATCTTCTAATAGTAATTTTTTCAATTGTATCATTATCTTGAAGTTCAGTTTTTGCCTTTTTTCTTTTCTTCATCATCTTTTTTCAAACAACTTAGTGCAATAATTTTACCATCTTCATTTTTTACAAAGATAATATTTCTGTTAGGCGTCAAACATCCTTTAATTTGTTTGTCATAAAACCATTCTTTATAACCTGGATATGTACCATTTAAGTGGACAGTAAGTTCATATATTTCATCAGCAAGTTTCATAAAACTTTCTTGATTTGTTTCCAAAATATAATTTTTAATATTATCTATTTTCGTTGTAAATACCTCCTTTAAATCAATTCTATTTCTATTGCTAATACACCATATTTCTCTTGTTGTTCTGTTGTATATATATCGTTTAATGTATGTAGAAGTTCATCTTTTGTTATACTTTTATCAGCTATAAGTTCAATATCAAAATCATTTACTAAATCATCAAAATTTTTATATTTATATATTTTTTTTACTTTTGTATTCAAATATTCAATATCTTCACTTAATTTTTCAAAAATAATTATATCATTTATTTCTAAATCTTTTCTTTTTTCATCATTTAACCTTAATTCTAATCTTTTTGTTCCATTTTTAATGTAATTAAAATATTGTGGTAATAATTTCATTTTATATGTTTTCATAAACTTCTCCCTCCCTTTAATTCCTCATAGATATACTCATTTTCTTTTATGTAACGATAAAATTGTGGTACTACAAAGTTTTTTTCTTTCTTTTTTATTTCACTTAAATAAATTGGTGTTTTAAATTTAACTGCTTTAGCTATTTTAAGAGCATAACATTTATCACAGCCATTAAAATAATCTATTATATCACTACTATTTTTATTATTAGTCGCTTCTAATATATAATTGATATTTCCTTCAAGGATTTTATCTACAATTATATATCCTACTATTGCTTTTTCTTCTTTGGAAGAATAAACAAATATTTTTTTATTACAATTTTTTTCTCCAATACTTTTTCTTCTATATTCATATAACTTTGTTCCATTAAATATTTGATTTGCATATTTTGTTTTTATTGAAATTAGCATAATTTGTTCCATTACAACACCTCATAAACATTATACCATTAAAACAATATTTTTTTGTTGATTTTTAATAATTAAAAATTAAATATATTAGTCACCACTGCTTTATCTTACAAAGTATCTCTTTTAAAAATCTTAGTGTTTACGAAAATTTTATACAACATATTTTGCATAATTTTTTCGACATTTGTTACATATTGACTATCAACAATCTTATGATACAATATAGTAGAATATGAAATAATTGTATTTAAAGTGCCAATCTTAGGTTAGAGATTAGTACTTTTTTCATATTCTAATACTCCCTTAAATTTAATTTTTATGACCGAAAGTTTGGCCATTTTGTAGCTATAGTTATAGTTATTTTTTTTATAAATAAATGATTACACTTTCACATAGATTTAATTAGATAGTAAAAAAAATAAAGGGGGTATTTTTATAAAACAAGAATTAAAATTTAATTTATTTTATGACAATGATAATGAAGAATTGGAAAATTTATTAATAGAAGCTATTATAAATTATTTAAAAAATAAAAAAGAAATGGGCTGTAATTTTGGTTAAAGCATGTTATTCTAAATATAGAACCAATATTATATTTCTTTTAAATAAGGAGGAAAAATGTATAATACATTAAGAAATATAGTAAAAGAATATTTGGTTGCAATTTACATAAGACTATCCAAAGAAGATGAAAACAGCGGTGAAAGTGAAAGTATCGGGAATCAAAAAATATTATTATCTAAATACGTCAAAGAACAAGGATACACTCTAGTTGATATTTATATTGATGATGGGTATACTGGTACTAATTTTAATAGACCAAATTTTCAAAGAATGTTAAAAGATATTGAAAATGGAAAAGTAAATATGGTTATTACTAAAGATTTATCAAGGCTATCAAGAGATTATATTGGTACTGGTGAATATGTAGAAAAATGGTTCCCAGCACATAATGTTAGATATGTTGCTCTAACAGATAATATAGATACATTTTTAGATAATTCGAATAATGATATCGCTCCTTTTAAAGCAATATTAAATGATATGTATGCCAAAGATTTATCTAAAAAAATTAGGACAGCACTTCATACTATGCAAAGCGAAGGCAAATGGGTTGGTGGTTGTCCTCCTTTTGGATATAAAGTGGATCCTAACGATAAAAATCATTTAGTTATTGATGAAATCGAAGCACCAATAGTTAAAAGAATATTTGATATGTTTACTAGTGGTATTAGAATTAATAAGATTAGAGATATTTTTAATAATGAGAATGTGCCTACATTTTCTACAACTAGAAATAGAAATTTTACAAGGAATGGTAATAATGGAAATATTAATGGTTATTGGTGTAATACTACAATAAAAAAGATATTACAAAATAGATTATATACTGGAGATATGATTCAAAATAGACGTTCAAGATTAAGTTATAAATATCGTAAAATAATCTGTAATCCAAAAGAAAATTGGATAATTGTAGAAAATACTCATGAACCTATTATTGATAAAATGATTTTTAATAAAGTACAATTATTATTACCAAAACAACATCAAAGAAACGATAAAAAAGAATTATTTCTATTGGATGGATTATTAAAATGTGCTGACTGTGGTCATAATATTGGAATTCGTGCAAGACGAAATAATGGTAAAAGTACAACAGTTTGCAATTATTATAGAAAGTATAATAAAGATTTTAGGTTATGTACTGCTCATGGTTTTGATTATGACACGTTAGAGAAGGGTATTGCAAATGAAATTAAGAAAATAATATATTTGATTAGCAATGAGAAATTAGAGTCGGAAATACTAAAAAAATATAAAAATAATAATATATTTGATACCTATATTAAAACAAAACAAAAATTAGAAATTGAACTAGACAATATTAAAAATAATTTAGATAGTATGTATATTGATAAACTACAAAATAAAATTACAGATGAAATGTATCGGAGAATACAAGAAAAATTAAATAATGAAATATCTATTAAAAAAGATAAATTAAATGAAATAAATGAATATTTGGAAAAGATAAATAAAGATGAAGATACATTTAATACTATAAAAAAAGAAGTTATAGAATTTAAAGACAGATATCCAACTAGAGATTTAATATTAAAACTAATTAAAAATATTTCCATACATGAAGATGGAAATATTGATATTTATTTTAACTTTAAAGAGTTAAATTTTATTTATAATAAGCGTGATGCCTGATATCTTCAATCAGAAGGTATTGCCACCTTTTTAGCAAGCTCCACCAATACTACCCTTGGTCTTAGTTTAACCTTAGCCATAGCTATGCATAATATCCCAGAAGGAATAAGTATTTCCATACCCATATATTATTCTACCAAAAGTAGAAAAAAAGCATTCTTATATACTTTAATTTCAGCATTAAGTGAACCTTTCGGGGCTCTTCTAGCATATCTCTTCTTGTATAGAATAATTAATAACCTAATCATGGGTATTCTCTTATCATTAATCGCAGGAATTATGATACATATATCAATATGTGAATTATTAAAAGAATCACTAAGTTATAAAAACAAAAAATTAACACTTATCTTTTTTCTAATTGGAGTAGCATTTATGTTATTTTATATCATTTTAACTTGATTAATAAAATATTTTATGCTACTATTAATGTAGAGAGGATTTAAGAAAAATGAAAAAAAATAGATGTTTATTTATATTAATAGCATCCCTAGTATTAGTAGGATGTAGCAAAGAAAAAAATTTAGAATGTGAAAAGATCACATCAACAGATGAGGGAAATTTTAATGAAAAGTTAATTATTACATATAAAGATAAAACTATTGATTATTACAAAAATATTGTAACTTTTACTGCAAATTCAGGAACTTATTTAGAAGAAGTAAAAGATATTTATTTAACTGATGAATCTAGATATAATAAATCAGGATTAAAAAGTAATTATAAGGTAGAAGGGAATAAAATCACCATTACCCTTGAAGGCAGTGCCGAAGACATCAAAGCCGCAGCCATCAATAATAATGAAGAAGCATTAATAAAAATAGATAAAACAGTAGAAGAATATAGAAAAGATATCATAAGCGATGGATATACTTGTAAGTAAAAAAATAAAAAACATATTGACAATAAAATATAAAAATAGTAAAATTAAGACATAAGAATAGCAAAAGAA
>OIZL01001080.1_pt1 | contig 16334 bp, 15 predicted proteins | sample 1588541 | NCBI WGS metagenome assembly OIZL01 (sample SAMN03283285) | human gut metagenome | biome: human-associated habitat; material: feces | host: Homo sapiens | place: Peru | collected 2012 | reverse complement strand
GGGTAGATAAAAATACTGGACAGATTAATTATAGACAGGTAAGAGAAATTGCTTTAAGAGAAAAACCTAAGTTAATAGTAGCTGGTGCATCAGCTTATCCAAGACAGATTGACTTTTCTATTTTTAGAAAGATAGCTGATGAAGTTGGAGCATATTTAATGGTTGATATGGCTCATATTGCAGGTCTTGTTGCAGCTGGTCTTCATCAAAATCCTTGCCTATACGCTGATGTTGTAACATCTACTACTCATAAAACATTAAGAGGACCTAGGGGCGGAATTATTCTTACTAATAATGAAGAGTTAGCTAAAAAGATAGATAGATGTGTTTTTCCAGGTGTTCAAGGTGGACCTTTAATGCATGTTATAGCAGCTAAAGCTGTATGCTTTAAAGAAGCTTTAACACCTAGTTTTATAGAATATCAAAAGCAAGTTATTAAAAATGCTAAAGTATTATGTGATACTCTTAAGATGGAAGGATTTAAAATAGTATCTAATGGAACTGATAATCATATAGTTTTAGTAGATGTTAAATCATCTTTAAATATAACAGGTAAAGAAGCGGAAAAATTACTTGATTATATAGGAATAACTTGTAATAAAAATATGGTTCCTTTTGATTCTACTACGCCTTTTATAACTAGTGGTATTAGACTTGGTACGTCGGCTATGACTACTAGAGGTTTTAAAGAAAAAGAGTTTTTAGAAGTAGGAAAAATAATTTCTTGTGCACTTAAAAATACTGAAAATGAAGAAATATTGTTAGATCTTAAGAAAAGATGTGAGCGTCTTTGTCTAAGTCATCCAATATATGAGGGAGTTTCTTATGAATAATATAATAGATGGATTAATGATAAGTAATAAGATAAAAGATGAATTAAAAGAGAAAATAGAAAAGCTAAATATAAAGCCATCACTTACAGTAGTACAAGTAGGTGATAACAGTGCTAGTAATCTTTATATAAAAAATAAAAAGAAAGCATGCTTATATGTAGGGCTTGATTTTAACTTAATAAAATTTGATGATGATGTAACAGAAAAAGAAATAATAGATAAAATAAATGAACTTAATCGAGATTTAAGTGTAAATGGTATTATTGTTCAGCTTCCTCTTCCAAGTAATTTAAATGCTAACAGAATAATTAGTTATATATCACCTTTAAAAGATGTTGATGGATTAACTAGTCAAAACGTTGGTAATTTATCACTTGGAAATGAAGCTTTAGTATCATGTACTCCTCTTGGGGTAATGGAATTATTAAAAGAATATAAAGTTAATTTATCTGGAAAGAATGTATGCATAGTAGGAAGAAGTAATTTAGTTGGTAAGCCATTAATTCAGTTATTATTAAATGAAGATGCAACAGTTAGCATATGTCACTCTAAAAGTTATGATATAAAGCGTTATACTTCATTTTCAGATGTATTAATAGTTGCAGCAGGACATGCTAAGCTTATTACAAAAGACATGGTTAAAGATGGAGCTGTTGTAATAGATGTTGGAATAAATAAAGAAAATAACGTGTTATCTGGTGATGTGGACTTTGATGAAGTATCTAAAAAAGCTTCTCTAATTACTCCTGTACCAGGTGGTGTTGGTCCAATGACAGTTGCATGTCTTTTAAAAAATATAGTTAAAGCATATGAAATGCAGCATTAGGTTTAATTATGAAAAGTAGTTTAGATGATATATTTATTTCTAATTTACCTACACTTGATTTACATGGAGAGACAAAAGATTCATCCAGAGTATTATTAAATGAGTTTATTTATGATAATTATGTTCTTAAAAATGAAAAGATTGTTGTTGTTCATGGCAAGGGTAAAGGAATATTAAAAGAAGAAGTTAGAAAAGTACTTAAAATGAGCAAATACGTCTTAAATTTTCATATAAATAACTATAATGATGGTTGCACGTTAATTTATTTAAAGAAAAAATAGTCTTATAAAATAATAAAAATAATAAAAATACGAAAAAAGTTGACATTTGCATGTTTTTGTGGTAGTATAAACGCCATTAAATGCCAAAAGGGGGAATTTATAATGGAAGAAAGAAGAGGGTTAACGATAAAGGATTTATTAATTAGATTAATATTAATCATAATTTTTATATTCTTACTTATATGGTTATTTCCAATGCCTGATTTAAAACCATTAAACTATCAAATATTTGCAGATAATATAGACAGAATGAAGAATGTAGCTAAAAGTTACTATACTGTAGAAAGATTACCTGAAAATATTAATGATTATAAGAAAATGACATTAGGAGAAATGATAGATCAAAATCTAATATTACCTTTAATGGATTCTAATGGTAAATATTGTAGTACAAAGGATTCTTATGTAAAGGTAACTAAACTAGAAAATGAGTACATAATAAAGGTAAATTTATCTTGCAGTGATAAAGAAGCTTATATTATAGAGCATTTTGGATGTTATGATATATGTAGTGATAAGTGTAAAGCACTAGAAAATACTACAACAGCATCTATGATTGTTAATGATAAAACAACAAAAAAAACTACAAAGAAAACTCCTGATGTGATAACTACTAAGAGAAATTCTAAACTTTATGAATATGAGTTCATGAGAAATGTATGTACTGAAAAATTTGATAAGTATGTATGTCCTTCTGGATATTACTTAGCTGGTTCAAAATGTATAAAAAATGGTTCTAGAGTTGTTAGGGTAGATGCTAATAAAAAGGTTACTAATGTTACATCAACTGATACAAAGGATGCTAAAGCAGTTATAACAAGTGATTCTAAAAAAGTGGATGCTAATAAGTCTACTAAGATAGTTACTTCTACTATAGATGCTAATAAATCAAGTTCTATAACTGATGAAGTTTTAGTAAAAACACAAAAAGTTACAGCTACTAAGTCTTATTCATATGATGTTAAGGGTGCTGTTGGTACTGTAAAGACAACTTATGCTGATTATATTACTAATCAAACTTATAGTGTAATTACAGCTGATAAATATGCAACTGCATATAAATGGACTTATGTATCTACAAGATATTCTAATAATGGTGCAGAAGCATTTGAAAATGATAACGAAAAGTTAGTTTTAGTTGATACTTATCAAGAATTAACTTGTGATACATGTTTTACTACTGTAACAGTTTATAAATATTTTAGATATAAAAAAGAATATACAAAATTTATTTATTCTTGTGATGCATATCCAGGATATACTTTATACGATACTAATAAATGTAGAAAAGCTACTGGAACAACTAAGTCTTGTCCATCAGGATATACTGATTCTGGTAGTGGATGTAAGAAATCTACTACTACATACAGCTGTTCTAAGTATGGTTCTGCATACAAATTAAATGAAAAAGATAAGACTTGTACAAAGACTATTACACATTATTCTTGTCCTGCCGGAACAGAGAAAACTAATGATGAAAAGTATTGTACTAAGAAAGTGTACGGATGTCCTTCTGGTACTACATCTATAGGATCTGGTAAGTGTTCTAAAACTATATATTCTTGCCCATCTAGTACTTCTGATAAAGCATATATTTTAATTGGATCTATATGTTCAGTTAGGGAAAAGAAAACCGTTTATACATGTCCTTCTGGAACAGTTAAAACTGATGATGAAAGATACTGCGTTAAGACAACTTCATCTACTAAATATACTTGTGAAGATTATCCAGGATATAATTTAACAGGTAAGAAGTGTATTAAGACAACAGTTACTCCAAAAATTACTTATTCTTGTGATAAAGGTTATACTTTAGATGGTACTACATGTTATAAAACTGAAAATACCACTGATACTAAAGTTGCTGAAAAAACATATAAGACAGAATGTAATAAAGAGTATAGATGGTCTACTAGTACATCTATAAATGGATGGAGTTATACTGGTAACAAACGTTTATTAAACTAATAAAAGGGGTTAAAGAAGGCTTTAAATTAAGTCTTCTTTTTGTTATAATTTAATTTAGAAGGTGAATAGTTTATGTATGTAGAAGTTTTAGTTGAAAATAGAGTATCATCTAATGATATGACATTTACTTATCATGTACCTAGTAATATAAAAGAAGATTTAGTAGGAAGAAGGGTTTTAGTACCATTTAATAATAGAAATATTGAAGGATTTGTTCTTTACTATACTACTTATAGTGATGAATATGAAATAAAAGATATTATAAAAATAAAAGATGAAGAGAAAATACTAAATGAAGAGTTATTAAACCTTGGTAAATTTATGAGTAATAAGTACTTATGTCCTTTAATATACTCATATCAAGCTATGCTTCCTAGTGCACTAAAAGCTAATCATAATATGTCTTTAAAAACTAAGAAAGTGTCTTATGTAAAACTAAATACTTCTGCTAAATTAGATAATATTAAGGGAAAGAGTATGCTTGATATTATAAAGCTATTAAAAGAAAATGATTGTATAAAAAAAAGTCTTATAAAAAGTAAGTCTTCTCTTAAAAGGCTAATAGATTATAATATAGTTATTGAAGAAAAAAAAGAAGAATATAGAAATATAGAAACTAAAGAAGTTAGTAATAATATTACTTTAACTAAGGATCAAGAAAGGGTTTCTAACATAGTTAAAGAAAATTTAAATAAAAGTGATACTTATCTTTTATATGGTGTAACATCTTCTGGTAAAACAGAAGTATATATAGATATAGTAAAAGAAGTTATTAAAAATAAAAAGGGTGCAATTATATTAGTTCCTGAAATTAGTTTAACACCGCAAATAACAGCAAGATTTAAAGGAGTATTTAAAGATAATATTGCAATACTTCATTCTTCTTTATCTGATGGAGAAAAATATGATGAATATAGAAAAATTTTAAGGGGTGAAGTATCTGTTGTAATAGGAGCTCGTAGTGCTATTTTTGCACCTGTTAAAAACATAGGAGTTATAATAATAGATGAAGAACATTCTGAAAGTTATAAACAAGAAAATAATCCTAGATATAATACTTATGATATAGCTAAAGAAAGATCAAATACTCATAATTGTCCTATTATTTTAGCGAGTGCAACTCCTAAAATAGAAAGTTATGCAAGAAGTATGAAAGGCTATTATAAATATTTAGAGCTTTTAAATAGAGTAAATAAAAAGCCTATGCCTAAAGTTACTATAGTTGATATGAAAGATGAAATTAAAAAGGGTAATATGTATTTTTCATCTATCTTGTTAGATAAAATGCATCTTGCATTAAGTAAAAAAGAGCAAGTAATGTTTTTGATTAATAGAAGAGGATATTCTAATTATTTAACTTGTAAGTCTTGTGGGTTTGTTTATAAATGTCCTAATTGTGATATTACTTTAACGTATCATAAAACTTCTGATATGCTAAGATGTCATTATTGTGGATATGCTACTAAAAAGGAAGATAAGTGCCCTAATTGCAAAGAAGAGTCTTTAAGACAAATGGGTCTTGGTACTGAAAAAATAGAAGAGATGTTAAAAGAAAAGTTTCCAGATTCAAATATAGTTAGAATGGATAGGGATACTACTACAAAAAAAGGTTCTCATTATAAAATTATTAATGATTTTAATGATGGTAAGTATGATATTTTAGTTGGTACTCAAATGATATCAAAAGGGCTTAATTTTCCTAACGTAACATTAGTAGGAGTAATAAATGCAGATATGAGTCTTAATTTGCCGAATTTTAGAAGTAGTGAAGTAACCTTTAGTCTTTTAGATCAAACAACGGGAAGATGCGGAAGAGCAGAAAAAGAAGGAGAAGCTATTGTACAAACATTTAATCCAGATCATTATAGCATTGTTTGTGCTGCAAATCATGATTATAAAACGTTTTTCAAGCAAGAACTTATGATAAGAAAAAAATTAAATTATCCTCCATATTGTTTTATAACACTTATTAAAATAACAGCTAAAGATTTTAATTATGGTATTAAAGAAGCTAAAAAAATAAGTGAATATTTAAGAAAAAACTTAAATAGTACTACCGTTTTAGGACCAGGTATGGCAAGTATATTAAAAATAAATAATCTATATAATTTTGAAGTTATATTAAAATATAAAAAAGATGATAAATTATATAGTATACTTAAAAATATAATTAAAATATATGAAGGAAATAATAATATTAAAATAGAGATGGATTTTGATCCAAATAATTTATAGGAGGGTATTATGGATAATAAAGCTAAAAGAATTATTGATTTTTATTTATATGTAAATAAATTAAAGTATAAAATAAGAACAGGTTTTGTAGAAATAGGTATAACAAAAGAAAGATTAGAATCGGTTGCTGAACATATATATGGATGTTTAATGTTATCTATTGCGGTAGATAGTGAATATAATTTAAATATTGATATGTATAAAGTATTAAAGATGCTTACTATTCATGAATTAGATGAAGTTTTAAAACCTGATTTTACTTTACGTTCTGGTATAACAAAGGAAGAAAAAATAAAAATTGGAGTAGAAAGTGTCGATATTGTAGCTAGCACTTTATCTTCTAGGGATGAGTTAATAAGTTTAGTAAATGAGTTTAACGAGGGAAAGACAAAAGAAGCTAGGTTTTGTTATTTAATAGATAAAATGGAATGTGATATGCAAGCTAAGGTATATGATTTAGATGGAAATTTCTTAATAGAGAAAGCTAAAGAAGATTTAGTATATTATGGTAGTAGTGCTAAAAAGATAGAAAAAAATGCTAAAGCAGCTAGCGACTATTGGATTTTATATGATAAACCTAAATTTAAAAATGATAAAATATTTAAATTATTATGTGATGAACTATTAAAAATAAAAAGTGATGAAATTAGTTAATAATTTTATCATTTTTCGTTATAAAATATAAAAAAATAACTTGTATCATATAATAAATATGTGTTATAATATGCATGGCTTTTCTAGAGGAAAAGAAATACACACAAATCTGGATTTATATCTCGAGTGCCCGAAGAGGGTGAGCATATAAAGATGAAAGGTTTGGAGGTTAGAACAAAGGAGGAAAAAGAAAATGCCAGTTGTATCAATGAGTTACTTGCTAGAAGCAGGTGTACACTTTGGACATCAAACAAAAAGATGGAATCCAAAGATGAAAGAATATATCTTTACTGCAAGAGATGATATTTATATTATTGATTTACAAAAAACAGTAAAGAAAATTGAAGAAGCTTACGAAGCTTTAAAAGAAATTGCCGCTAATGGTGGAAAGGTTATATTCGTAGGAACTAAGAAACAAGCTTCTGAAGCAGCAGAGGAAGAAGCTAAAAGATCTGATAGTTACTATGTTTCAAAACGTTGGTTAGGAGGAACTTTAACTAACTTTAGAACAATTAGAAGAAGAATTAACCGTTTAGATCAAATTGAAAAGATGGAAAAAGATGGTACTTTTGAAAAGTTACCTAAAAAAGAAGTTGTTATGATTAAAAAGGAATACGAAAAGTTAAATTCATACTTCTGTGGTTTAAGAGAAATGAAAAAAATTCCACAAGCTATGATTATCGTAGATCCTAAGAAGGAAATTAACGCAATTAATGAAGCACATAAGTTAGGAATTCCAGTATTTGGTATCGTAGATACTAACTGTGATCCAGATTTAGTTGATTATGTTATTCCAGGTAATGATGATGCTATTCGTGCTGTTAAAATCGTACTTGGTGTATTAAATAATGCTATATGTGAAGCCTGCGGAAAACCAGTTGAAGATTATATAACTGAAGAAGATAAAGTAAAAGCTTCTGCAAAAGAAGTTGCAAATGATGTTAAAGAGTTAGCTAAAGATGTTAAAAAAGTAGTAGAAAAGAAAGTTAACGAAGTTGCTCCAAAAGCATTAGAAAAAGCTCATGAAGTTAAAGAAACAGTTAAGGAAGCAGTTAAAGAAATAGCTTCTGATGTAAAAGAAGAAAGCGTAGATTTAGCTAAAAAAACAGTTGCTGAATTAAAAGCAATGGCTAAAGAAGCTAATATTGAAGGATATTCAAAGTTAAAAAAAGATGAACTAATTAATGCTTTAAGAAAATAATTTTAGTGAGGAGATTTAAAGATGAATGCAAGTTTAATCAGAGAATTAAGAGATATTTCTGGAGCTGGAATGATGGATTGTAAGAAAGCTTTAGAAGAAAATGGTAATGATATAAAGAAAGCTACTGAATGGTTAAGAGAAAAGGGTATTGCAAAAGCTGCTAAAAAAGCTGGAAGAATTGCTGCTGAAGGATTATCTACTATTGTAACTAATGGTAATAAGGCAGTTGTACTTGAAATTAACTGTGAAACAGACTTTGTTGCTAAAAACGAAAAGTTTGAAAAGTTTGTTAATGATGTAGCTAATACTATTTTAAATAGTGATGCTAAAACAAATGAAGAAGCTTTAGCTCTTCCTTGTGGAGATGGTACTTTAAATGATTATGTTACTAATATGACTGCAACTATTGGAGAAAAAATATCATTTAGAAGATTTGCTAATGTAACTAAAGAAGATGATGAAAACTTTGGTGCTTATGTTCATATGGGTGGAAAGATTTCTGTTTTAACTATATTAAAAGGTGCTTCTGAAGCTGTTGCTAAAGATGTATCTATGCATGCTGCTGCAATGCGTCCAGAATTTGTTAAAAAGGATGATGTTCCAGCTGATAGATTAGAAAATGAAAAGAAAATTTTAACTGAGGAAGTTATTAGAGAAGGTAAACCAGCTAATATTGCTGAAAAAATAGTAATGGGTAAACTTAATAAGTTCTATAAAGAAGTTTGCTTAGAAGAACAAGAGTTTGTTAAAGATAACAGTGTTACTGTTTCAAAATATATAAGCAATAATGGTGGATCATTAGTTGATGTTATTAGATTTGAAGTTGGTGAAGGTCTAGAAAAACGTCAAGATAACTTTGCTGAAGAAGTAGCTGCTCAAATGAAAGGTGAATAATTATGAAAAAGTTAGTGGTTTTGTTATTGCTAACTTTTTTGTTAATTACTGGATGTAGTTCTGTAGAAGTAACAAAAGTTGATGATGATATAAATACTGATGCTTTAAAATTTAGTAAAGAATATCCTTTAGTTAGTGAAGATAATGTTTTTGAGTATTATACTTATGATAATTTAATAGATAAGATAGAAAATGGTACAGGTGTTATTTTCTTAGCATATCCAACTTGTAAATATTGTGATTTATCCGCATCTTTACTTGATGGTATATCAAAAGAAAAAGAAATAGAAGAAATATCTTATTATAATATTAAAGATATGATGCAAAATAATACTCAGGAATATAAAGATTTAATCAAATTATTAGATTTTAAAGATGAAGATTATAATGACAATTTAGAAGAAAAAGAAGAGGAAAATAATGTAAGTGCACCTATTATAGTATTTGTTAAAAATGGTATTGTAGAAAAAACTTATACTATAGATGAAGAAAAAAGTGATAAAGATAGTATAAAAAGTGAACTTATAGAAGATTTTAACTTAATATATGAAGAGTCTAAATAATAGGCTCTTTTTTTGCATATAAAAAAACTTACAAAGAAAGTAATCATCCTATATAATTAAATTATAGAATAGGAGGAATAAAAATGAGTGTTAAAAAAATTATGGGGTTTTGTTTAGCTTTATTTTTACTGTTTATTAGTAATGTAAAAGCGGAAGAAAATGGTGATGAACTACTTAAAAGAATTGCACCAGATGGTAAAAATGCTGTATTTAAAATGAAAAGACCTACTTCACAAATAGAAGGGGATTTTAATATTAATGGTTATGTTAATAATATATTTAGGGATGAGGGATATATTATTCAAGCAGCTTGTCTTAATGCACCTTATGAAGATTGTATAATTGAATTTTATAGTAAGGATTATGAGACTGACTTTAGTACTGGAAATACTATAAAGGGTTTTAAGAGTGAGTACAATATAAAAGTTACATATGAAGAACCTAAAGAAAATTCTATAATAAATAGTTATAGTTTAAAACTTAATAACTTTGATTCTTCTAATCCTAGTACATATTATATGGTAGAAGACTTATCTTTAATAAATTATTATTTAACTAGTAATAAGTCTGAATTATGGAATTCTGGAGCAGCTGGTAGAGCTTTAAAATATAGTACAATAAACAATATTACTAAGGGTTCAAACGTAACATATTATTTAGATATTAGAGCAGGTAATCAAGATGAATCGTTAATGTATGAGTCAGCTTTTGGACCTATGAGTATATTTTATAATGGATATTCATATTTAACTAAAGAAGAAGGTGTATATTTAAAAAGAGTAATTTATATACCTAAAACTACTAAAGATGATGCTAATTCTTATGTTTTAGCAGCTCAAAAAAGAATAGATGTTTAGGTTCATCTTCAAAAGTAAAAGTTACTTATGGTGGTAAATTAAATGATTTAGATGAAGATTCTGAAGATATAGATTATCCAATTCAAAGTGATGATAACAATTATTACAATATAAAAGTTGGAAATAGAACATATAAGTTTTACATAATTAAAGCAAGTGATGATAAATTAATTAGTCCAACATATGTTGGTACGGATATTATATCAAATATTCAAATAACTAGTATAAATTCTAATATACCTCTTGATACTTCACTTACAGTTAAGAATTTAAATGATAATTCAATTAAAGACAAAATAGGTACAGACAATTATAAAATATATGATATAAGTTTATATTCTGATGCTAGTAATTCTAAAATAGAAAAATTAGGAAAGAGAAGCTAATGAATTTATAATGTATTGGTTACCAATACTTGAAAAAAATGATAAGAGTTTAGTATACTTTGAATTAACACAAGAAAGAGATAAATATAATAAACTATATGTTAATCCAAAACCAGATGCACAGCTTAGAATAGCAATACATGTTAAGAAAGTAAATAAGAAAATTAATATTAAACCACAAACATTTACTAAATTTAAAAGAAGTGGCTTTACTATAGTAGAATGGGGCGGAGTTACTTACTAAAAAACATTAAGTATTTCTAAATTGTGTCGGTAATTAGTATTATAATATAAAAGTAAAAATAATTTAGTTAGAAAAGGCTTGTAAAATAGTCTTTTTTTATTATATAATATTACCATAGAAAAGAGGAATATGTTATGAATGATGAAATATTATTAGAAGCTGAAGAGAAGATGGAAAAGGCTATTAGTTCAATGGAAAATAGATTTTTAAATATTAGAGCTGGGCGTGCTAATCCTAGAATATTAGATAAGGTTATGCCTGAGTATTATGGAGCTCCAACACCTTTAATACAGCTTGCTACTATATCTGTTCCAGAGGCTAGAAAAATAGTTATTAAACCTTTTGATAGAAATAGTATAGGAGCTATAGAAAAGGCCATTTTTGAGGCTAACATTGGTCTTACACCTAATAATAATGGTGAAACTATCATGCTTGTTATACCAGAGTTAAATGAAGAAAGAAGAAAAGAATACGTAAAGGAAGCAAAACAGGTTGCAGAGGAAGCTAAAATAGCTTTAAGAAACATAAGACAAGATAGTAATAATGCTATTAAAAAGCTTGAGGTGCCTGAAGATGAGCAAAAATCGTTACAAGAAGATGTTCAAGATTTAATAAACAAATATAATAAGATTGCTGATGAAAAGTTAAAATTAAAAGAAAATGAATTAATGGAAATTTAATTTATTGTTTAAAGGAGGGTAAAGTTGTGAAAAAGTTTAAAGCTAACCTACTTATTTTTACTCTTATAATAATTGCTGCTTTATTTATAAGCTATAAGATATTTGTTGGAGGTCTTACTGGCAGATTAGAAGCTAGTGTAAATAATCTTACTAAAAAAGATAATGAATCTGTGCTTATTAGCAATTACCCTAAGATAAACTTAATAGTTAATTCTAGTGGTGAAAAAATAGTAAATGGAGATATAGCAATAACTGTTATTGCGGAAAGTAGTTATAAAATAGATAAAATACATTATTCTTATGATCAAGAAAAATGGTATACATCTACCGACTTTGATCATAAGAAGAACATAAACGCAAAACTTATTTTTAATAAAAGTATCAACTCTAATTTATATATAAGAGTTGAAAATGAAAAGGGGTATAAGAGTTATGCTTCGCAGACTCATTTGCATATTGATAATAATAAACCAAAACTATATGTAAGAAAATCTGGCAGTCATGTAATAATTAATACTAGTGATGAAAGTGGCTTAGAAAAAATAGGTTATTCTAAAGATAACATAACGTGGGATTTTGAAGATTTAAATGGTAAAAAAGATACTGTTTTTTCTAAGGAATATGGAGATTATTTATATATTCAAGTGGTGGATATAGCATCTAATAAAAGTGAAATAAAAAAAATAACTGATTAATATTTTGTTAATCAATTATTTTTTTATATATACTAACTGTTTCGACATCATTAGGACTATAGGAGAAAAAGTCTATAAAATGCTGGTTTTCAAATCTTTTTATTTTATTTTGTTTATAAAGATATTTCTTATGATAGTCATATAAAACTCCGTTATTATTTAGTATGTCATAACATTTATTAAGAATATCTTCTTTTCTTTTGTTATCAAACAACTCTAGAATATTAGAAAGAAATATAGCATCATAATTACCATGTGGTATTTCACTAATGTTGTTTAAATCAAGATCATAATATGTTATTTTTGAATGCATTAAATTATTTTTAAGTTTATCATAATAATTTTTATCAAAATAAGAAATACCTATTTTAAGATTACTATAGTATCCATCATCTTTAAAAATTCTGTTTCTTTTTTTAGCATTAGAATTATTTATAAACTCATTCCAAAATAGAGCTTCGTTTTCGGTTAGGTATTTTTCCATTGTTTTTATATTAAAACTAGCATCACTTAACCCAGTTTTAGTTAAAGACATAAATTTTTCATAGCTGAAACTTTTTATGGCAGCAATTTTTAAAGCTGAAAAATATTTACATAATCTATTTTTATCAAATGAATCAATTTTAGTTGCACCAGCTAAAATTGCATGTAGTGCATGATCTCCTGAAGATGTTACAGTTAAAACATTTTTACCTTGTAAGTCTTTTAAATTATAGTAAGAAGATAGTTTTTCGTTTGTCCAAGGATAAATTTTATTATAATACTCATCTTCTATACCATAGATTCTATTATATCCCCATTTTAGGAATTCAAGAGCATGTTTTACGTCGAATAAAACCAAATCTTTATCATTCAAAATTATCTTCTCCTTTCTTAATTTAGTATTTTATTATTATATTTTTATTTTGTCAAATGTAAATGTTTGACAAAGATTTAATATATGTTATAATACTTTCTAGAAAAGGCAATGAAAAAGAGTAGTAGTAAGAAAAGTACTTTAAAGAGAACTGCTTATATGGTGCAAGAGCAGGAAAGATTAGTATCTTATGAATTCACTTTGGAGCTGGATAATCGTAAAGTTATCACGTATATCTTACGTTACAAGAAATTAAGTGCATAGTAAGTCTATGAAACAAGGTGGTACCACGGATAAGTTTATTCGCCCTTGTCTCATGGATTTTTTTATATTTAAGGAGGAAAAAATGAAGGATAAAGTAAATGCTATAAAAAAAGAATATGAAGAGAAAAAATCTGGTATTACTTCTGTTAAAACATTAAATGATGTAAGGGTAGAATACTTAGGAAAACAAGGTAAGATAACCGAACTTTCTAAAATGATGAGGGATGTTCCAAATGACCAAAAAAAGGAATTTGGAATGCTTGTTAATGAAGTAAGAAGCTTTGTTACTGAAAGTTTGGATACCATAAAAGAAAAGTTAGAAAAAGATGCTTTAAACAAAAAATTAGAAAGTGAAAAAATAGATATTACACTTCCTGGAACTAAAGTTCCTAGTGGATCTGCTAACATTTTGGAAAGAATAATAGAAGAAGTAGAAGACTTACTTATGAGTATGGGATATGATGTTGTAGATGGTCCTGAAATAGAAGAAGATCACTATAACTTTGAACTTTTAAACATTCCTAAAAATCATCCTGCACGTGATGCTCAAGATACTTTTTATGTTGAAGATGATAAGCTACTTTTAAGAAGCCAAACATCTCCTGTACAAGCTCGCGTTATGCTTGCTAACAAGGGTGAAAAACCAATTAGAATGATATGTCCTGGTAAAACATATAGAAGAGATGATGATGATGCAACTCATTCACATCAATTTATGCAAATAGAAGGACTTTTAATAGATGAAAAGGTAAGTTTATCAGATCTTAAGGGAACATTTGATGTTATTGCTAAAAAACTATTTGGAGAAGATTGTAAAACTCGCTTTAGACCTAGTTATTATCCATTTACAGAACCTTCTGTAGAAACTGATATTTCTTGCTTTAATTGTCACGGAAAGGGTTGCCCAATATGCAAAAACACAGGTTGGATAACTGTATCTGGAGCTGGTATGGTAAATCCTAAGGTATTAGAAGACTGTGGATATGATCCTAAAAAATGGCAAGGATTTGCATTTGGATTTGGAGCAGAGCGCCTTGCAATGTTAAAATACGGAATAAATGATATTAGAGCATTTTACAACACTGATTTAAGAGAACTTAAAAACTTTGATAGAAGGGCTGGTGAATAATTATGATAAGTATGAACTGGGTTTCTGATTATGTTGACATAATTGGTGAAGACTTAAAAGAATTAGCCGTTAAAATAACTAAATCTGGCGTAAACGTTGAAAAAGTTATTACAAATAAAATTGATAACTTAGTGGTAGGACAAATAAAGAAGGTAGATAAACACCCTGATAGTGATCATTTAAATGTATGCATGGTAGATATTGGAAATAGCGTAGTACAAATAGTATGCGGTGCAAGTAACGTAAAAGAAGGACTAAAGGTAATAGTTGCACTTCCTGGTGCAGTTTTACCAGGTAATTTTGAAATAAAAAAAGGAAAAATAAGAGGCGAAGAATCAAACGGCATGATATGTGCATTATTTGAGTTAGGTCTAGAAGAAAAAACAGAAGAGGTTTATGCTAAGGGAATTACTGAATTAGCAAGTGATGCTAAAGTGGGAACAGATCCACTAGCATACTTAGGATTAGATGATACGGTATATGAACTTGATATTCATAAGCACCGTAATAATGACTGCTTCTACCATATTGGTTTTGCTTATATTGTTGCATCAGTTTTAAATAAAAAGGTAACACTTCCATCTATAGAATTACACGAAATAAAAGAAAACATTAACAACTACTTTAAGTTAGATGTAAAAACAGATGCTTGTCCTTATTACACAGCTAAAATGGTAAGAGGTGTAAAAATAGGTGAGTCACCAGATTTCATTAAGAAAAGACTAATTTCTGCAGGAATGAGACCTATAAATAACGTTGTTGATATATCTAATTACGTAATGCTTGAATATGGACAACCACTTCACTTTTTTGATAAAGATAAATTAGGTGATAAAATACTTGTTAGAATGGCTTGTGATAACGAACCTATAAGGACACTTGATGGAAAGGAAAGAGTTTTAACTTCTAATGATATTGTTATAACGGATGGAGTAAAACCAGTTGCAATCGCAGGTGTTATGGGAGCAGAAAACACTGATGTTGATGATAATACTAAAAACATTTTAATAAACATTTATAATAATAATGATACAAATTATAAAATATATTTAAGTACTCGATTAGGTTTGTGGAGTAAATCATTCATAAAAAAACCTGACACTAATGAATTAAAAATAATTAATTGTGATGACAAAAAACAACAGGGAATAATAAATGCTTTCTTTAATTCGTCTACATTTTATTTTTTGTGGATTTTATTATCAGATTGTTGGCATATAACTTCAAACGATATATTAAATATTAACTTTAATTATGATGTATTAACTGAAGAAGAACAATTGAAATTGTATAATTTAGCATTCAAGTTAGAAAGAGATTTAGAGAAAAATAAAAAATATATTGGATCTAAACAAGTAGAGTATGAATATAAACATAAATATTCTAAAAAAATAATTGATGAAATTGATAAATTAATTGCAAATGTATATGGTTTAACTGAAGAAGAAATAAATTATATTATTAATTTTGCATATAAATATCGAATGAATGATACAGCTGAGGAGGAGTAAAAATGAAAGTAATAGATTTATTTGCGGGCGTTGGTGGATTAAGCACTGGATTTAGAAAAGCAGGTTATGAAATACTACTTGCTAACGAAATAGATAAAAGTATTTCAGAAAGTTATAAATTAAATCATCCCGAAACACTAATGATAAATGATGACATTAAAAATATCATAACTTTATTGGATGAATATGAGAATCAAGTAGATGTAATAATTGGGGGTCCACCTTGTCAAGGGTTTAGTATGGCAGGTGCAAGGATT
>OIZL01001078.1_pt1 | contig 16343 bp, 18 predicted proteins | sample 1588541 | NCBI WGS metagenome assembly OIZL01 (sample SAMN03283285) | human gut metagenome | biome: human-associated habitat; material: feces | host: Homo sapiens | place: Peru | collected 2012 | reverse complement strand
AAGAAAGCGTCAATGTTGACCGCTTCATGGAGCTGGTAGACCGCTATACGGACTTCACCGAGCTGACCACGCCCATGCTCAATGAGTTCATCGACAAGGTGATTGTCTATGAGCGCAGGAAGATCAACCGCTATCAGTACGACCAGCAGATCGAGATTTATTTCAATTTCATCGGTAAAGTGACGCTGCCGGAGGAAGAAACGGAAGCCGCGCCGGAAGCCCCGAAAACGCTTCACGTTGCCAGCAATTCCAGCTTTGCGCCCATCGGGGACTACCTCTCCGCACAGACAGCCGCAGCGATTGCGCTGCCGTTCTCCAAGGTGGAGGAACTGACCGGCAAGCCGCTTTGCAAGTCGGCGTACAAGTACGCTTCCTATTGGTATCCGGCGCAGGACAGACCGCTTTCCAATACCATCTACAACGCAGGATATGACGTTGACCGCGTGGATTTAGCTGCCGGGATCGTGTATCTGACGAAAGCCGCATAACAGAACGAACACCCCGCACCGTGCGTTTACAGGACGCATGGTGCGGGGTGTTTTGGCGTTTTCAGCGGTTTTAGGCGGGATATTCGATGCCCTGTACACAGGACACCCCTTTGCGTTTCACGGAATCGGACGATAACCAGCTAAACCGCAAAAGACCGCGCGAAGCCGCGTACTGGCTGCACGATGCCGTGAATCGCGGAATGGTGCAATCCATACACGCAGACGGCAGATACTTCACGAATCCGTCAACCATTGATTTTTCCCGCTTGATTCTAAGCCCTTTTTCTCCGAAAATCACTGCAAATTCAGCTCGTTCGCAAAGTGTTTACAGTTTCATTTGAAAAACCGTCTTGACAATATTCATCGGACTTCGACACCTGGATTTTCTTCAAGTGGATTTTCAAAACCTTCTGCGCGGTGCTGATCGTCACCAACACCTGGAACATCGTCATGGCGGTGTTCGATGTGGCGCAGAATGTGGTCAGCCAGTCGGCGGGGGTCATCATCTCGGATGCGGGCATCGACATCTCCGGCGTGGTGGGCGATTTGGAGACCCAGCTTGCCGACTGGAGCGTGGGCGCCCTGCTGGGGCTGTGGTTCCAGAGCGTGTTCGTGGGGCTGTGTACGCAGATTCTTTCCATCTGCATCTTCCTGGTGATCTACGGCAGAATGATTGAGGTGTATTTGGTCACATCCATAGGGCCGATTCCCTTTGCCACGATGGTCAACCGGGAATGGGGCTCCACGGGGCAGAACTATCTTCGCTCCCTGCTGGCCCTGGGCTTCCAGGCCTTTCTCATTATGATCTGTGTGGGCATTTATGCGGTGCTGGTGGAGGGCATCTCCACATCCGGCGACAACATATCCGCGGCCATCTGGGGTTGCATGGGTTATACGGTCCTGCTGTGCTACACCCTGTTCAAGACCGGCAGCCTTGCAAAATCCCTGTTCGGCGCTCACTAAAGGAGGCAGATATTTGAGAGTAGGCCTTATTGATGTGGACTCACACAATTTTCCCAACCTGTGCCTGATGAAGCTCTCGGAGTATCACACCAGACGCGGGGACCGGGTGGAATGGTGGAACCCAGCAAAGCAATATGACCTTGTTTATAAAAGCCGGGTATTTACAGACACCTATTCCAAAGACACCATACAGGTGAACAACGCGGATAAGGTCATCCAGGGCGGTACAGGTTACGGACCCGGCGAAAACCTCCCGCATGAGATTGAGCATATTCGGCCGGACTATTTTCTATATCCGCGGTTTTTAGGTACAGCCTATGGCTTTTTAAGCCGTGGCTGTCCAAGGAACTGCGGATTTTGCATTGTCAGCGGAAAAGAAGGGCGCAGGAGCGTCCGGGTGGCTGATCTTTCCGAGTTTTGGAATGGTGAGGAAGAAATCAAACTGATGGACCCGAACCTGCTTGCCTGTCCCGACCATGAAAGGCTCATTGAGCAGCTAATTGAGAGCCGGGCGCTGGTGGACTTTACCCAGGGGCTCGATATTCGCCTTATCAGCCGTGATAATGTATCTCTGCTGAACAAAGTGCGGACAAAAGCGGTGCATTTCGCATGGGATAACCCGGACGAGGACCTGACGGAGTATTTCCGTCGCTTTCGTGAACTTACTTCCATAAAGAGCGACCGAAACCGCCGTGTCTATGTCCTGACCAATTACGGCAGCACCCATGAACAGGATTTGTACCGGGTAAACACCTTGCGGGCATTAGGATATGATCCCTATGTGATGATCTATGAGCGCCCCACGGCTCCACGCATTACTCGCCATCTGCAAAGATGGGTAAATAACAAACGGATTTTTCATTCCGTATCAGATTTTAAGGACTATGCGCCGATGAAGAAGGAGGTGTAAAACATTGGCTTATGTAACGATCCCAAAGGACCTGAGCCGGATACAGAGCAAGGTCTTGTTCGGGCTGACCAAACGACAAGTGATCTGTTTCGGAGCGGCGGCGCTGGTAGGCGTGCCGCTTTTCTTTTTGGCAAAGGCGAGCCTGGGGACCACCACGGCGGCGCTGTGCATGATCCTGGTGATGCTGCCCTTTTTCCTGTTCGCCATGTACGAGAAGAACGGACAGCCGCTGGAAGTGTTCCTGGGCCATCTCATCCAGAACAAATTTATCCGGCCGAAGGTCCGCATCTACCAGACCAACAATCTCTATTCCGCCCTGGTGCGGCAATCTGAGTTAGAACAGGAGGTGAAGCAGATTGCGAGAAAAGGTAGAAAGACCGACAAAGCGTAAGCTCACCCGTGCCGAGCGCAAGCAGATCGAGGCGGTGATCCGGCAGGCAAAGGGCGACGGAAAAGCCCATACGGTGCAGGACAGCATCCCGTTTCAGAATATGTTCCCCGACGGCCTGTGCAGGCTGGAGGGCGGGACCTTCTCCAAGACCATTGCCTTTGAGGATGTGAATTACCGTCTGGCGGGGCCGGAGGATCAGCGGAGCATCTTTGAAAGCCTTTGCGACTTCTACAACGGCTACGACCCCTCCATCGGCGTTCAGGTTACTTTGGACAGCCGCAGCGGAGGTAGCGCCGCCGATGAAATGTTTGGCATCACCAGACAGGGCAACGACCTGGACCCCATCCGGGACGAGGCGGTGGACATTCTGCGGATGCAGTACAAACGGGGCAACAACGGCTATGTGAAAACCAAGTATGTGACCCTGACCATCGAGGCGGAGAACCTTCCCGCGGCGAGGGCCCGGTTTGCCCGCATTGAGACCGATACCCTCAACCGCTTCAAGGTCATGGGGGCAGCGGCTCATGTGCTGGACGGAAAGGAACGGCTGGAGCTGCTTTACAACATCCTCCACCCGGAGGGCGGACAGTTCGCCTTTGAATGGGACTGGCTCCCGGCCAGCGGCCTTTCGGTGAAGGACTTCATTTCTCCGTCCTCCTTCCACTTTGGGGAGACCCGCACCTTCCGCATCGGCAAACGGTACGGGGCGGTGTCCTTCCTGCAAATTCTGGCGCCGGAGATGCACGACCGTATCCTCACCGACTTCATGGAGGCGGACGGAAATATCATGGTCACCATGCACATCCGGGGCATCAACCAGAACGAGGCCATCAAAATGGTCAAGCGGAAAATTACCGACCTGGACGCCATGAAGATACAGGAGCAGAAACGGGCGGTGCGCAGCGGCTATGATATGGACATACTCCCCAGCGACTTGTCTACTTATGGCGGCGCGGCAAAGAACCTTCTCACCGACCTGCAATCCCGCAACGAGAGAATGTTCAACATGACCTTCCTGGTGCTGCACACGGCGGAGACCCGGCAAAAGCTGGAGATCGCCGTATCCCAGGCGGCCAGCGTCGCCCAGACCTACAACTGCCTCCTGACCCGGCTGGACTTCCAGCAGGAGGACGGGCTTATGAGCAGCCTTCCCCTGGGGCTCAATCGCATCAGGATCGAACGGAGCCTGACCACATCGGCTCTGGCGGTGTTCGTCCCCTTTGTCACCCAGGAGGTATTCATGGGCGGCGACGCCATGTACTACGGGCTCAACGCCCTTTCCAACAACATGATCCTGCTGGACCGCAAGCAATCCCGCTGTCCCAACGGCCTTGTGTTCGGCACGCCCGGCAGCGGCAAATCCATGAGCTGCAAACGGGAGATCACCTTTATCATGCTGATGACCCAGGATAATGTCATCATCTGCGACCCGGAGGACGAGTATTCGCCCCTGGTGAAGCGATTGGGCGGTCAGGTGATCCGGCTGTCCCCGTCCAGCACCGACTATGTGAACCCCCTGGACATCAACCTCAACTACTCCGAGGAAGAAAACCCGCTGGCGCTGAAAAGTGATTTTGTCTTATCCTTCTGCGAGCTCATCATGGGCAGCAAGACGGGGCTGGAGGCCATCGAGAAAACGGTCATTGACCGGGCGGTGCAGATGATCTACCAGCCCTACTTTGCCGACCCCCGGCCGGGGAATATGCCGATTCTGGGCGACCTGATGAACGCCCTGTTGTCCCAGCACATCCCGGAGGCCGACCGGGTGGCCCAGGCATTGGACCTGTATGTGAACGGCTCCCTCAACTTCTTCAACCACCGAACCACCGTGGACATCTCCAACCGCCTTGTCTGCTTTGACATCAAGGGCCTGGGCAAGAACCTGAAAAAGCCGGGGATGCTCATTGTCCAGGACGCGGTGTGGAACACCGTCACCATCAACCGTGCCATTGGCCGGTCTACCTGGTATTTCGTGGACGAGTTCCACCTTTTGCTGAAGGAGGAACAGACCGCCGCGTACAGTGCCGAGATTTGGAAACGGTTCAGAAAATGGGGCGGCATCCCCACCGGGGCGACCCAGAACCCCAAGGACCTGCTTTCCTCCCCGGAGATCGAAAATATCCTGGAGAACAGCGATTTCATCTATATGCTCAACCAGGCGGCGGGCGACCGGAAGATACTGGCGGAGCGGCTGAACATTTCGTCGGAACAGCTTGCCTATGTGACCAATTCCGAGCCGGGTCACGGGCTGCTGTTCTTCAACAATGTCATCCTGCCCTTTGCGGATGACTTCCCGAAGGATACCGAGCTCTATAAACTGCTCACCACCAAGCCCAGCGAGGTTGCACACGAAACTGTGGACGACGAAAAGGAGGACCAGAATGGATAACAAGATGGCGGTTTTCAATAACTGCGAATTTGGCAGCATCCGAGTGATCGAGCAGAACGGCAAGTATCTGTTTTGCGGTTCGGATGTGGCAAAGGCCCTGGGGTATAGCAATCCCCGCAAGGCAGTCCGGGATCATACGAGGGGGGGAACGAAATGTTCCATCCCCACCACAAGCGGAGACCAGACGATGGCATTTATCCCGGAGGGTGATGTGTACCGCCTGATTGTTCATAGTCGGATGCCTGGTGCGGAACGCTTTGAAAAATGGGTGTTTGACGAAGTTCTCCCCATGATCCGCAAGACGGGCGGGTACATGACTGCCTCCCTTCTGGAGCAGGCGGCGGAAAAGCCGGAAATACTTCTGGCTTTTGCCGATCAGCTTCTTGCCGAGCATGAGAAAAACCGGCAGCTCTCCGGCGAGGTGGAACGGCTGCGGCCGAAAGCAGATTTCTATGACGCCTTTGTCCATGAAGAAAACTGCACCAATATCCGGGCTACGGCGAAGGAACTGCAAATCGGGGAGCGTGCGTTTTGCCGTTTCCTGATGGACGCGGGATTTCTGTACCGCTGCCCGGCCGGATACCTTCTGCCCTATGCCAAGCCCTCCAATGACGGGTTGTTCCGTGTGAAGGACTTCTGGAAATATGGGCATTTTGGACAGCAGACCTTGATTACGCCCCAGGGCAAAAATGTAATCCGTCTGCTGCTGGATGATGGGCAAATGCGGCTGGAATGGAAGGAAAGGATGGGATAAGGATATGGAACAGGAAAAGCTGTATGTCATCGAGGAAAAGACCTATGAGGCACATATCGACGAGGAAGTGCATCTCTACGGGCTGCTTCATCAGCTTGCCTTCCTTGCCGGAAAAATCAAGGACCGGGAGGATGTCGAGGCGTTCATTGCGGCGGCGAAGCGGTACGGCCAGATCGCCGATGACAAGTTTGATGCCTGGAACATTCCCGGCCGTTACCTGGTGTTCGGCGACAAGGCGGACCTTGCCGGGATGAAGGCGCGGGAGCTGTGCGAGCTGGACGCCTTCTATGTGGAGTGCGAGGACGACGAACCCGAACCGGGCAGCGGCCGCCAGGAGGAACACTATCTGATCCCCGGCAGCGGATTCCGGCTGCTGGTGAGCGAACTGCACATGTTCCTGGTGACCTGGTACAGCATCGCCAAGTGTCTGTCGCAGGCGCAGAACGAGAAAGATTTTCTCCGACTGCAAAAGAAATACGGGAACTATGAAAAGACGCTGAACAGGCTGCGCCGCAAGCTGGGTCTTTCCGATGACAGTAACTTTTGTCAGGATGAATTGGAGGCGGCGGTCATCAAGCGGTTCCGGGCGGAGCTGATCCCTGGGGAGCAGATCAGCCATGAATAAGCTCACCCATGTCAGCCTGTTTTCCGGCATCGGCGGGCTGGACCTGGCGGCGGAGGCGGCAGGCTTTGAAACGGTCTGTCAATGCGAGTGGGCGGACTATCCCTATTCCATCCTGCAAAAGCATTGGCCGGATGTGCCGAAGTTCCGGGACATCACCACATTCACGAAGGAGGCGTTTTTTGAGAAAACAGGACTTGAAACCATCACGATCCTCTCCGGCGGATTTCCATGCCAGCCCTTCTCCACCGCCGGAAAACGGCGGGGCTTTGCGGATGAACGCTACCTGTGGCCGGAGATGTGCCGCGTTATTGCCGAACTGCGGCCCCGTTGGGTGCTTGGGGAAAATGTTGCTGGCTTCATCAATATGGGGCTCGACAAAACGATTTTTGACCTGGCAAAAGCGGGATACGCTGTTCTCCCATTCGTATTTCCGGCTTGCGGCGTCGGCGCATGGCATGAGCGCCAGCGAACTTTTATCGTCGCGGCTGATGTTTCCCACACCCCTTGCCTCCGACAAATCCACGGGGCGGGACGCTGCCAACCTGGATGTGTTCCTGTCGGACAACGGGATATTCCGCAAACGGAACAAGGATGGGTCGATCTGGAGCCTGTCCCTGTCGGCGGCGGTGTTCTATCTGACCCCGGCGGCGTCGGAGGGCTACCGTTCCACCTTGAAACCGGCGGCCTTCCGGGACAAATCCCCGTCCTCCAACCTGTCGGCCCAAGTGATCCGGCAGGAGCAGCCCCTTTCCGAGAAAGCGGCGCTGAACCCGGAGTGGGTGGAATGGCTCATGGGATTCCCCCCGAAATGGACGGACGCATCCTATGGCGTGCCGAGCCCGAAGGAGTCCCCCGCATGACCGAGGACACGGGCAACCGGGCGCTGCGGCTGAAAACCCTGGGGAACGCGGTCTGCCCGCCTCAGGCTTATCCCATTTTCCAGTACATCGCCATGATCGAAACCGGGGCCTGTGTCAACATCTGCCCCTATGGAACAGGAGGTGACGCACCTTGAAAGAATGGAAAGCCTCCGCAAAGGAGGCGCAGAAGATGACCCGTGACGGGGCGGTATCCGTCAATCTGGTCACGGGCGAAACGACTTATCCCTCTGACCGGGCGCCAGAGCAGGACCATTCCGCCTCCGGCGAAACGGTGGGCGCCGCTGGAAAAGCGGTGGACCGTGCAGAACTGCACCGGGAACAGGCAGCAGCCAAAAAGAAGCGCCAGAAACAGCGCAGAGCCTATCGGGAGGGCGAGGCGGCAGCAGGCCGCCCATCCTCCCGATTGCAGTTTTCCGAGGCGGACCAGGCCAAGCCGGAGCTGCAAGGGGCCATCCGCAAGTCGGACAAGGCGGCGGATCGTCTGGATGCCGCCAGGGACGCGATCCCCAATAAGAGTCCGGGAAAGCCCCATGCCAATCCGCTGTCCCGCCCCATTCAAGAGGCGGGGGCGGCCATCCACGGCAAGGTCCGGGAGGTGGAGCAGGAAAATTCCGGCGTCCAGTCGGGCCACCTGGGAGAACGCGGCATTGAGAAGGCTGTGGGCTATGGAAACCGCCGTGTCCAGAACTGGCGGGCAGAACGCAAGCTGAAACCCTGGCGGGACGCGGCAAAGGCGGAGCAGGCGGCGGTCAAGGCCAATGCGGATTTCTACTATCGGAAAGCCGTGGCGGAGAACCCCCAGATTGCATCCAATCCCATCTCCCGCCTGTGGCAGAAACGGAAGCTGCAAAAGCAATATGCGGCGGCATACCGGGCGGCGGGCAAGACCGCCCAGGCTGGGAAAACAGCGGAGGCCACGGCAAAGGCGGCCAAGAAAACCGCCCAGAAGTCCAAGCGCACCGCTCTTTTCCTGAAACGGCATTGGAAGGGCGCGCTGATCGTGGGCGGCATCGGCCTTCTGCTGGTGATGCTGCTGGGCTCCCTGCAATCCTGTTCCTCCATGTTCGGCGGCGGGGTGTCCAATATCATGGCATCTTCCTATCTCTCCGAGGATTCCGATATGCTGGCGGCGGAAGAAGCCTACTGCGCCAAAGAAGATGAATTGCAGGAGTACCTGGATACCTACGAGGCCACCCACGACTATGACGAGTATCACTTCGACCTGGACGAGATCGAACATGACCCCTATGTGCTGATCTCCATTCTGTCGGCTCTCCATGATGGGGTATTCACCATCGACCAGGTACAGGGCGATCTTCAAACCCTCTTTGACAAGCAGTACATCCTCACCGAAACCGTGACCACGGAGACCCGCTATCGGACGGAAACAAGGACAGACAGCGAGGGCAACACCTATACGGTTCGGGTGCCCTATACCTGGACCATCTGCACCGTCACGCTGGAAAACTTCGACCTCTCCCATGTGCCTGTCTACATGATGGGCGAGGAACAGCTTTCCTTGTACGCCACCTATATGTCCACCCTGGGCAACCGCCCCGATCTGTTCCCGTCCTCAGGGTATGTGAACAAGTACATCGAGAACCCGCCCACCGCCTGGGAGATTCCCGCTGAATACCTGACGGACGAGCGGTTCAACACCCTCATTACCGAGGCGGAAAAATACCTGGGCTATCCCTATGTGTGGGGCGGCAGCAGCCCCAGCACCTCTTTTGATTGCAGCGGCTTCGTCAGCTATGTGCTGACCAACAGCGGCCTGTGCAATACCGGGCGGCTGGGCGCCCAGGGACTCTACAACATTTCCACCCCGGTATCCGACCCCCAGCCCGGCGATCTGGTGTTCTTCGTGGGGACCTACGATACCAGCGGTGTGTCCCATGTGGGTATTTATGTGGGCGACGGGATGATGCTGCATTGCGGCGACCCCATCCAGTATTCCAACTTGAACACAAGTTACTGGCAGTCCCATTTCTACGCATACGGCAGACCAACCTACAACTGATGGAGGTGATGAAGCATCAATATGGTTTCCTATGGGGGCGGCGCCAACAGCACCGCCCTTCTGATCGGGCTGCACCAGCACCGTATCCCGGTGGACCTGATCCTCTTTGCGGATACGGGGGCAGAGCATCCCCACACCTACGCCTATCTGGAGGTGATGGATTCCTGGCTGAAGGACCACGGGATGCCGCCTATTACCAGAGTGTATAAAACCACCCGTGACGGGAAACGGCTGACGCTGGAGGATGAATGTCTGCAAAGTTGCAGCCTTCCGTCCATCGCCTACGGCTTCAAGCGGTGTTCCCTGAAACACAAGATCGGGCCGCAGGAAAAGTTCTGCAACCATTACCCGCCGTGTCAAAAGGCGTGGTCGGCGGGCAAACGGGTGGTCAAGTTCATCGGTTACGATGCGGGCGAGGGCTACCGCAGCGACAAGGTGCTGCTGGGAGACCTGGCCGACCGAAAATACAGCAAGTGGTATCCCCTGATGGAATGGGGATGGTCGCGGGACGATTGCATCCGGCAGATCGAGGCGGCAGGGCTGCCCCAGCCGGGAAAATCGTCCTGTTTTTTCTGCCCCAGCATGAAACCCGACGAGATCACCGCCCTGCGGGAGCAGCATCCCGATTTGTTCCGCCGCGCCCTGGCGCTGGAGGACAACGCCCGGCAAAACCTGAAAACGGTCAAGGGCCTGGGGCGGAACTATTCCTGGAGAGAACGATTTGGAAAGGAGTATTGCACACATGGCAACGGTTGAGAAGATTCGTAAGGACATTGAAAAGACGAAGGAGAAGATTTCCACCCAGCAGAAGCGCCTTCGGGAACTGGAGGCGCAGCTCACCGAGGAAGAAAATCTGGAGATCGTCCGCATGGTCAAGGCGGTACGCATGGACAACAAGGAGCTGACCGCCTTCCTGAAGGCCTACGCCAGCGGCCTTATCACCCTGCCCGACGGGATGATGGAGGCGGAGGCAGCGGCGGACCCTGATGACGCGGATGTGGAAGGAATGGAGGATGGCGAAGATGAAGCGTAACAGAGTTTTTCGCCTCTTGGCGTCCCTGACGGTGGTGGTTCTGTGCATGACCGCCTTCTCCGTCACCGCCTTTGCGGGTGGCGGGGATGGCGACTACTACACCGGGGAACCCGCCGAGACGACGCCGGAACCCACCGAGGAACCCGCCACCGGGGGCATGGAGCCGGAGGGGCCGCCCCTGACCCCGGAGGGCAACGCCACGCTGGTGGACGACTATTACGGCGACAAGCAGCTTATCACCGTGACCACGAAAGCGGGCAACTATTTTTACATCCTGATCGACCGGGCCAACGAGGACAAGGAGACCGCCGTTCACTTCTTGAACCAGGTGGATGAAGCCGACCTGATGGCGCTGATGGAAGATGGACAGACAGAGGAAAAGCCCGCTGCTTGTACCTGCGCCGAGAAGTGCCAGGCCGGTGCGGTGAATACCGCCTGTCCGGTCTGTGCGGTGAATATGAGCGAGTGCGCCGGGAAAGCGCCGGAGGTGGAGCCGGAGCCCGAACCGGAGCCGGAGAAAGAGTCCGGCAGCGGCGGCGCCCTGGTGCTGATCCTGCTGCTGGCGGCTCTGGGCGGCGGCGGAGCCTTCGCCTACATCAAGTTCATCAAGCCCAAGCAGGGCGCAAAGGTCAGCGCCGACCCGGACGACTATGAGTTCGAAGACGAGGAATATGAAAACGAGGACGTTCCAGAACAGGAAGAACAGGAGGACCAGAATTGAGCAAATTGGTGATCTGCGAAAAACCGAGTGTAGCAAAGAGTATCGCATCGGCCCTGGGTGTCACATCCAGGGCCGATGGCTATTTTGAGGGCGGCGACTGGCTCATTTCCTGGTGCATCGGGCATCTGGTGGGGTTGGCGGACGCAGCCGCCTACGATGACCGCTACAAGAAGTGGCGGTATGAGGACCTTCCCATCCTGCCCAACCCCTTCCGCTATGTGGTGTCCGAGGAAAAGGCTGACCAGTTCCACATTCTCCGTTCCCTGATGGAACGCCCTGATGTGACGGAACTGGTCAATGCCTGCGACGCGGGACGCGAGGGTGAGTTGATCTTCCGGCTGGTCTATGAGGCCGCCGGATGTTCCAAGCCTTTCTCCCGCCTCTGGATTTCTTCGATGGAGGATACGGCGATCCGGGAGGGCTTTGCCGACCTGCGCCCCAGCGGGGACTATGACCCGCTGTATCAATCGGCACTTTGCCGCCAAAAGGCGGATTGGCTCATCGGTATCAATGCCTCACGGCTGTTTTCGGTGTTGTACCACCGCACCCTGAATGTGGGGCGGGTGCAGACGCCCACCCTGGCGATGCTGGCTGACCGGGACAGCAAGATCGTCCTGTTTCGCAAGGAGAAATACCATCATGTGCGGCTGGCGCTGGAGGGAGCCGAGGCGGTCAGCGACCGCATTGTTTCCCCGGAGGATGCCCAGGCCATCCGGGACGCCTGCGATGGGCAGCGGGCCGTGTGTGTATCCCTGGTGTGGGAGAAAAAGACGGAGAAGCCGCCCAAACTGTACGACCTGACCACCTTGCAGCGGGAGGCAAACCGGGTATTCGGCTACACGGCCAAACAAACCCTGGACTACGCCCAGTCGCTCTATGAAAAGAAGCTGCTGACCTATCCCCGGACGGACAGCCGGTATCTGACCGGCGATATGGCGGAGACTGCCTCCGTGGTCCTCCATCTGGCGGCGCGGGTGCCGCCCTTCAACGTCTGCCCGGAGTTTTTCCCCGATGTTTTGGCACTGGTGAACGACAAGGAGGTATCCGACCACCACGCCCTGATTCCCACCCTGGAGCTGGAAAAGGTGGATGTGCCTGCGCTGCCTGTGGGCGAGCGCAATATCCTTCTGCTGGTCTGCTGCAAGCTGCTGTGTGCAGCGGCGGAGTCTTTCGTGTATGAGGCGGTCACGGCCACCTTTGATTGCGGCGGACATACCTTCACGGCAAAAGGAAAGCAGGTGCTTTCCCAGGGCTGGCGGACCATCCAGGAGGTGTTCCGTTCCTCCCTGAAGGAGAAGCCGGAGGATGAAGATGCCGAGGGCGTCCTTCCGGCCTTGACGGAGGGGCAGGTCTTTGAGTCGGTCGCCGCCTCCGTCACCGAGCACTTCACTTCGCCCCCCAAGCCCTATACCGAGGACACCCTTCTGTCGGCCATGGAGAACGCGGGCAAGGAAGAAATGCCGGACGAGGCAGAACGCAAGGGCCTGGGCACCCCGGCAACCAGGGCGACCATCATTGAAAAGCTGGTGTCCGGTGGATTCGTGGAGCGCAAGGGCAAGAACCTGATCCCCACAAAGGCAGGCGTCAACCTGGTCACGGTGCTGCCGGAGATGCTGACCTCTCCCAAGCTTACAGCGGATTGGGAGCAGCGGTTGAACGAGGTGGCAAAGGGCCAGGCGTCGCCGGAGGACTTCATGGACGGGATCAAGGCGATGGCGGCGGAGCTGGTGCGGAAATACTCCCACATTTCCGAGGATGGGCAAAAGCTGTTCCAGCCGGAGAAAGAGACGGTGGGCCTCTGCCCCCGCTGCGGCAAGCCGGTCTATGAAGGTAAGAAGAATTTCGCCTGTTCGGACCGGGCCTGCCAGTTTGTCATGTGGAAGAATGACCGTTTCTGGACCAGCCGCCGCAAGGAAATGACCCGGAAGATGGCGGCCGACCTTCTGAAAAAAGGCCGCACTTCCGTCAAGGGGATGTGGTCGGAGAAGAAAGGTTCCACCTATGACGCCGTGGTGATCCTGGACGATACAGGCGGCAAGTATGTCAATTTCAAGTTGGAGTTTCCCAAACGAAAGGATGGTGTGCATGGCAAAAAGTAAAACCGAGGTCAACTTCATGGAGCATTTGAAGCCGCTGCTCCCCGCAGGTGGTGACGCAAGCGAACTGGAGGCAGCGGCCCAGGCGCTTGCCGGACTTTCCCCGGAGGACCGTGACCTCCTGGCCGCTGTCCAGGAGTCTCCCTTCCGACTGACCACCCTGGAGCAGTTCCGGGAGTTTCCCGCGAATACCGAGTATTTCATTCTGGAGCCCAACATCAGCAAGGTGGAGGATGTGGGCTGGCGCTATCTGGCGCAGCATTTGGACGTCCTTCTGCCCCCGGAGCTGCTGGACGCCATTGATCCTATTCCCTTCGGCAATCACGCCATACAGGAGGAACAGGGCTGTTTTACGAGCCGAGGCTATCTCACCCTCTCCGGCGACGAGTGGGAGCATGAGCGCCCCAGGGAGAAGCAGACGGAGAAAAAGCCCTCCATCAAGGAGCGGCTGGAACAGAGCCGGAAGGAATGTGCCAACCAGAGCAAGGCGCAGCCCCATCGGGAAAAGCCTGCGCCGGAACTGTAAGGAGGTGTCGCTATGCCCCATTATGACTATGACAAAGATTATCCCTTTGCCGCCTTCATCACCAACCTGGGCAAGTACAACGAGGGCGCCCTTGTGGGTGAATGGGTGAAGTTTCCCACCACGGCGGAGGAACTGAAAAAGGTCTTTGAGCGCATCGGGATCGGTGCGAAGGACGACTTTGGGCAGACCTATGAGGAATGGTTTATCACGGACTACGACTGCTATGTGGACGGCCTCTATGACCTGCTGGGTGAGTACGCCAACCTGGACGAGCTGAACTATCTGGCTTCCAAGCTGGATGACATGAGCCAGGATGAATACGAGCGATTCCAGGCGGCCATGGAGATCGGCGACCATACGGGCAGCATCCAGGAGCTTATCAACCTGACGGAGAACCTGGACTGCTACGATGTTTACCCCGACATCCACGACCACGATGATCTGGGCCGGTATTACATCGAGGAACTGGACGCCATGCAGGTACCGGAGCATCTGCGCAACTACATCGACTATGAGGCCTACGGGCGGGACATCGCCCTGGAGGAAAGCGGCCAGTTCACCGACTTGGGCTATGTGAGGGACACCGGGGACAGTTTCCATGAGTATTACGATGGTGAGCGCGGCAGCATCCCGGAGGAATACCGGGTGATGACCTTCCAGAACGACATCCCCGAAGAAGAAATTTCGGAATGGGCCATGGACCTTGCCTACGATATGGACGAGTTTTTCCGGCAGCACGATCCGCAGTACGCCGCCGAGCACCCAGAGGAACACGCAGCAAAGGAAGAAATCTACGAAAATCTTTCCGATTGCCGCATCGCCTCTCTGGAAGAAAAGCTGAAGGCGTTGGGCCAGACCCCGGAGGACTACCTTCCCTCCGAGTTGGAGAAGTTCAAGGAGGCTGTGGGCTACGAGGCATATTTGGATGTGGACCCGCAGGTGATCCGGGAGGCCATTGAAAACCCGAATCAGTCCCATGTGGACGAGATGCTGGCCTTTGCGGAGCAGGCAAACCGGGAGTATGAGGCGGAGTTGTATGGGCAGCAAGCGGCGCCTACCCCGGATGACCGAGAGACCGGCGAGACGGTGCGGACCCCCAGGGGCACCTTCCATGTGACGGATATGAGCCGGGAACAGATGGAGGCAGCCGGATACGGTTTCCACCACGAGTCCGAGGACGGAAAGTATCTCATCATGGCCAACGGCAGCCGCGCCTTTGCCATCCCCAGCGGAGACGCACCCGAACATACCGCGCCGGAGAAGTTGACTGTCCTGGTGGTGGAGCCCATGAAGGAACCCTATGTGAAGGAAATCGACCCCGGCCTCCATGCGCTGCAAGCGGAGGTGGGCGGCGACATTGCCGCCTCCTATCCCTTTGACGATCCGGTGGGGCTGGTGCTGAACGACGAGGGCAAGCTCATCGGTCTGGACCTGAACCGCTCTCTCCGGGACGAGCATGGGGAGATTTACGACATTGTGGCAGGCACCTTCTTGGTGGTGGGCCTGGGGCCGGAGAGTTTTGCGTCCCTGCCCCCGGACATGATCCAGAAATACACCGAGCAATTCAAGCGACCGGAGCTGTTCGCCAGCATCAACGGGCAGATCGTATCCGTTCCCGTGGAGCCGGAAAACCCGCTGCGCACGGCGGAAATGACCCTGGAGGATGACTACGGCATGATCGACGGGATCATCAACAACGGCCGCCGTGGTGAGGAATTGGAGAAAGCCCAGACCGAGGCGCGCAGGACCACGCCGGAGAAAAAGCCTTCCATCCGGGAGCGACTGGAGGACGCAAAACGGGAGTGCGCGGAACGGAAAAGCCCGGACAAGCCTGCCCCGCAGAAGAAGCCCCCGGAGCTGGGCGACTTATGAGCCGGAGCAAGAAATGGCGTCTGGAATGGGCGTTCTTCCTGGGCGAGAACGGCAGACGCCAGTATAACAAGCTCTGCAAGGGCTGTGTCCATCCCTGCAAGCAGAGTTTCCGGGCGGTGGTGTTGTCCTGTCCGCACTATCTTTCCCTCCGTTCCAAAAAGTGCGGGAATTAGGGCTCAAAACAGGCAAAGAAACCGGCTGTGACGGCTTTTCCGTGTAGGGGCAGTATGATTTTCCATGTGGAGCGGCAGGGCGTTTCTGCATAGGAAAAACGCCGGATTTGCACCTTTTATCAAGCAAAATGGGAGCGTCAACATCGGATGCAGTTATCCGAGGTTGGCGCTCCCATTCTTTTTTTGTTCTGGCTGCGTCGCAGTCGATCAGTCATCCTCTAACAGCTTGGAGGGCGGGATTTTCAGCACTTGGGCGATCTTGAACAATGTTTCAAGAGATACGCCACGAACCGTACCTGTTCCTTCTACCTGACCAACGAAGTTGACACTTTTCCCGATCCTCTCCGCAAGGACCTCCTGTGTCATCCCCGCCTTTTTTCTGTAATATGCGATCTTCAAGCCCAAAGTGATATAGCGTTCTGGAAACTCCGTTTGCATAATATCACCTCCTGATATTATGCTACCAACAAAACAGGTAAATTATAATTGAAACCAATTAGA
>OIZL01001077.1_pt1 | contig 16392 bp, 13 predicted proteins | sample 1588541 | NCBI WGS metagenome assembly OIZL01 (sample SAMN03283285) | human gut metagenome | biome: human-associated habitat; material: feces | host: Homo sapiens | place: Peru | collected 2012 | reverse complement strand
TGATCAGTATTACTTGGTTTTATACCTGCAGGATCAGCACTAATAAATACAGAAGTACGAATATGATCAGCAATAATTCTCATACTTTCTTCATTACCCTTATAAGACTTATTTGATATTTCACTTATTAGTTCAATAACATCTTTCCATACACTAGATTCATAGTTATCTAAAACTCCTTCAAGTACAGCTGTTGTTCTCTCAAATCCCATACCTGTATCAACATTCTTCTTAGGTAATTCTGTTATAACTCCATCTTGATCCTTATAAAATTCCATAAATACATTGTTCCAAATTTCAACCCATCTATCATCTTCTGGATCAAACACTTCAGGAATATCATCAGTACTTCTAAAATAAAATATTTCAGTATCAGGTCCACATGGTCCAGAAGCACCAGCAATCCAAAAGTTATCTTGAGTAGTTTTCGCAATTCTTTCTTTAGGTATTCCCAAACTTAACCATTTATTATAACTCACTTCATCAAAAGGAATATTACCTTCTCCAGCATATACAGTTACTGCTAATCTATCAACAGGTATATTTAAAACCTTCGTTAAAAATTCAAAACTCCAAGATATACTTTCATCTTTAAAATAATCTCCTAAACTCCAGTTTCCAAGCATTTCAAAGAATGTATGATGTGTTGTATCTCCAATAGAATCCAAATCATTAGTCCTAACACACTTTTGATAATCAACTAACCTAGTTCCATATGGATGTGGTTCTCCCATTAAATATGGAATTAATGGTTGCATACCTGCAGTATTAAATAATACACTTGGATCATTTTCAGGCACCACTGGCGCACTCGGTATTTGTTTATGTCCTTTACTTACAAAAAAATCAATATATAAATCTTTTAAATTCATTTTTCATCTCTCCTTTTTTTATTATTTTATATTATATCTCATATAAACCATATACACAAATTTCTTCACACTATTTATTATTCTTTTTTTCTCTTTTAAATTCAATTTACATTTATAAACTTTTATATAAACTATCTAACTTACTTTTCAAATCTTCAATTGTTCCATCATTATTAACTATATAATCATAATTACTATAATTATCTAAAGCCGTTTCAGTAATATGTACTTTTTGTCTATCAGTTAAAGTATCATTATTTGGTCTATTAATATGTATACTTATAGTATTTTTAAATTGTTTTTTAACTGCATCTATCTCTTCAGGAAATCTAGCATCACTTATCATAATAATATCAAAGAAATAACTATATACTTTAATATCATCTATTATTCTATTAATAAAAAAATATTTATCTATCTTATTTCTAATAATATCAGTACCCAATTCTTGAAGTAATTCCCTTGGTTTTGTTTCATCCGTTCCATCCCAATTACTAATTCTTTTAGCATATTCTTTAATATAACTACTAAATTGAAGATTAATAACCTTTTTATTATCTTTCTCATATTTTTCTCTAATAATATTCATCGCGGTATCTTTACCACTCCTAGCCTTACCACTAAATATTACTATTAATGCATCTTCACTTCTTAATTCCATTCATCTCTTCCTTTCACAAACCTTATAATCATTAATAAATTCATTTTGCAAATTTCATTTTAACTTTTTGGTATATAAATATTCTTCAATATGTATTTGCCCATCTAAGTTTAGCACTTTTAACTCCTTAAATAATTTCATAAATGGAATAAAATAATAATTATAATATGACCCACTTGTTCTTATTCTAACACACACCTTATTTTTAGGATGCAATAAATATTCTTTTTTACTTTCTCCTCTTTCAAATTTTATTATAAACTTATCCATTTCCTTAATTATTTCAAAAGAAGGAGCTTCATTATGGGGGTAATCATCACACTTCCATAATATTCTATTTCCTTTTACTAAATTATTATAATAATCTCCCATTCTTTCAACTTTTAATTCTTTTTCTATTTCTTTAGAATAATCTTCATAATTAAATAGTTCACTTTCAAAAAAATTTAAATAATCATTAATGTAGTAATTAAAAGTACTCCTTCCAAACACATCTCCTTTTATAATGGTTTCATATAAATTCAAGAATAATTCATAAATTTTATAGTCTTCTTTTGTTATTACAAATTCAGTGGCATTTTCTATAGTAAAATATAAGTCCAAATTAGGTGCATAAGTTAAACTAAGTTTTTGATTATCTTTAAGAAGTGTAACTTCATCATACCTGTCATTAAATCTTTTTTCTAATTCCATTAACTTATCTCCTTTCTAAAAGCATTAACTTAATTCTTCATACAACATGGTTTAATATTATCATAAGTATATATGTTTGTTAATAATATGTTTGCTATTTAATAAGTTATTTAAAGAAAAAACCACATCTCTTCAAGGAACGAAGAAACGTGGTACCATCCTTATTTAACTTAATTTCTCTAACGGGCGAACCCGGCTATTATTATAGCACTCAAAGAATAGCTTTCAAATAAGATACTTCTCTTTTCCACCAACCAAGAGTTCTCTATTTAGCATTGCTTACTTTACTTATTTCTTTTTTAACGCTTTTCTCTTTACTGTATCCAAAGAAATCAAATTTTTCATCTAAGAATACATATATTACTTTTAATACTGCAACCACTGGTGTTGCAACAACCATACCCATTATACCAAAGAAGTGTTCAAATATCAACAATGAAATTACTATAGTTACTGGATGTAAATCCATCTTTCTTCCCATAATAATTGGATGTAAGAAATTTCCTTCAATACTTTGAGTTGCTACTATGAATACCAATATTAAAGTTCCTATTAATGGACTTTGTGTAAACCCAACTAAAATCGCAGGTATACCACCAATATAAGGTCCCACATAAGGAATAATATTTGTAACTACACAGAATACTGCAAATAACACTGGTGCATTAAGCCCAATCAATGAAAAACCTATTATATTTATAACTAACAAAATTAATGAATCTAAGAAAGTTCCATTTACAAATCCAAATAAAACTTCACTTATATTATTAGATAATTTTTCAACATCACCCTTAAATTTCTTAGGAACCATATTTATCAAGAACTTAGTAACATTATTAAAATTCATCAACAAATAGAATCCTATAACTGCTCCTACTAAAAATTTACCAACTCCACTAATTAACCCTTGTACTATAGAAACTATTTTACTTGGTAAATCAGTAGTTAAATTCTTAGAAAAATCTTCTAAATAATTCATAAATTGCATTTTAACATTAGTCATATCTATATTTGTACCATTACTAAGTTTTACAAATATATTATTAATTAAATCTTTAACATTAAGTAATAATTCAGGTGCTGTCTTAGCCATTTCATTAAGTTGATCTACTAAAGCTGGAATAATTGCCAAACAAAATAAATATATCAAAACTACAAGCATTAAATATACTAAAGCAACTGCCCATCCTCTTCTCATACCTTTATCAGTTAATTTATTAACAATTGGATTTAAAAGCCATGCAATTATAAAACCTAAAAAGAATGGACTAATGACTGACAATATAGTAAATAATATAGGAAAAATATTAAGCGTTTTACATAGAAAAATAACACCCATTATAATTAAAAATACCATTACTACATAAAATAAATTTAATATTTTACTTCCAGTCTTAACTATCTCATTAACACCTTCTATATTTAATTTTTCTTTTTTATTATTCATATCTCTTCACCCATCTAACTATATTCTACCATGTAAATTATTAAATTCAATTACTTTTGTAAACACTTTACAAAAAATAAACTCTAATATACTTAGAGTTTACATATTTTCAAAATCTTCGATAGTTTTCATTACTTCTTTTTTACCTTTTTTCATGGCCTTTTTAATATCTTTTCCATATTTAGAAACACAATATCCAACACCTACACCACCCATCATAAAAGCCATATTTTTCATAAAATTCATAATAACACTCTCCTTCAGTATTATTATTTACTAAATTACTTAATTTATACCTAAAATTTTCTTTAAAGCTGTATTTCTATATACACTATATTCAGTTTTAACAGCATAATTTAAACTATCTATATTTCCAATAATAATTAAACTCTTTTTAGCTCTTGTAACAGCTGTATAAATAAGTTTATTATAAAGCATTCTCTTCATATTAGAAGGCAAAACCACCACTACATTATCATATTCACTTCCCTGACTTTTATGCACACTTATTGCATAAGCCAAAGTAAATTCATCAAACTTACCTTTTTTATAGGACACTACATTACCATTATAATCTATTTCAATAAAAGGATTCTTACCCATAATAATTCTTTTAATATATCCAGTATCTCCATTAAATATATTATTATCAACATCATTAACTAATTGAATAACTTTATCTCCTTCCCTATAAGTTACATCTCTAATAACAATTTCTTTTTTCATGATAGATTCAGGATTAAATATAGATTGCATTAAATTATTAATATTATCTATTCCATTTTCTCCCTTATACATAGGAATCAAAACTTGAAAATCTTCTATAGACATATTCTTATCTCTAGCATGTTTAAAAATTGTAGTTAAATAAGATTTAATTTGTATATCTGCTACTGAAAAAAATTTAAAATCTTCATAATTAGTAGGAAAATCTTCAAAAACTTTTCTATTCTTTATATCCATCGCAAGAGGAATTATATAAGACTCCTTTTTAGTTCTATAAATATCTGTCAAATATATTCCTGGTAAATTTTTATCACTAAGTAAATCAGCTAAAATATTTCCTGGTTGAATACTAGGTAATTGATTTGCATCCCCCACTAAAATTAATTTCACTTTACTTGTTAAACCATCTAATAAACTATTAAATAAAAATATATCTACCATACTAAATTCATCTATTATAACTAGCCTAGTGTCTACAGGATTAAATCTATTAACACTAAATTCTTTAGTTTCTTTATTCCACTTTAAGAACTTATGAATAGTGCTAGACTTTCTATGTACACTTTCAGTTATTCTTTTACTAGCTTTTCCAGTAGGTGCTAGAAGAGTAATATCTTTAAGTTCAATATCACCACATAATTTTTCATAAATATCCACTACTGCTTTAATAATAGTGGTTTTACCAGTACCTGGTCCACCTGTAATAATAAATAAATTATTTAGCAAACTTCCTTTAATTGCTTCTATTTGAGAATTATTAAAAGTAATATTATTTTCTTTTTGATATTTATTAATATAATCATCTATGTCTTCTTTATTAAAAGTAGGTTTAATTTTATTTAAATAATTTATAGTATCAGCAATTTCAACTTCAGTTTCATAAAACATATTTAAAGTAATAAATTCATCCACTTCTATAACAGTTTTACAAACAATCAAATCATTAAGCCTATCTAAAAACAATTTACTATCTAAATTAGTACTAAAATATTTATTCATCTCTAAATATAAACTTTCTCTAGTAACTAAAGTATCTCCAGTTGTATAACAAAGATTTTTAATTGAATATTTAATTAAAGCATCAATCCTAACGCATTCAAATTCATCATGATTAGTTAAAAAAACTTTATCTAACTTTATAAAATTAATATCACTTTCTAACATATATATATTATTTTCTATAATATCAAAACATCTATCTTTATACTTATTAACAATTTTTAAACACTCTTCAGTAGTAAAACCTAATTTATTAAATTCTATAATCAATTCTTGATCTTTATCATATTCTAATATTTTCTTAGTAAGTTCCTTTGCTTTCTTCTCATTCATACCTTTTAATCTAGATAAAACAGGATTACCATTCTTTATTTCATTTATAGTCTCTTCACCAAAAGTATCAACAATTACTTTAGCGGTTTTTGGTCCTATTCCTTTAAATATACCACTAGATAAATACATTATTATTCCATCAGTATCACTTGGTATAACAGATTCATAACTTGTTACATTAAACTGTATTCCAAATCTAGCATGATTTATCAAATTACCTTTAAAAATATAAGTTATTTCATTATTAAGAGGCATAAAATTACCAGTAAATGTCATAGTCTTATTCAAAAATTCTTTTACATCATCACTAGATTCTTTCACTTTAAATAGTCCTACTTTATAACCAGTAGAACTTTCATATAATATTTTAACTATATTTCCTTTAATGTAACTATTTTCTCTCATGAATTAACTATATCATTTTTTTATTAAAATATAAAGAAAAAACTCCATTAAGGAGTTAATTTTATAATTGGCGGAGTGAGAGAGATTTGAACTCTCGCACCAGTTTATCATTAGCAACTTTATACCTCGCTAATAATGTATTTACTGATTTTATTAAATAATAATGAATTTAATATTAAAGAACATACTAAAGACTTTTGTAAGGATTTTAAAACACAAGTATAGAAAAATTGAAAGAAATACTACTTGTAAGTGATTAAATTAAAAGAGCAATGAAATCTATTATTCTTCATCACCCTTATTATTTTTACCTTCTTCAATAGGTTTTAATAATTCTCTAACATCTATTTCTAATACTTGAGCAAATTTCCATATAGTTCCTAAAGAAAATGTTTGATGATATTTTTCACTTTCAATATTCATAATGAACCCCTCACTATAATTACAAAGTTCTGCAAATTGTGTTTGAGTTAGGTGTTTTAATTTTCTTTGTTCCTTAAGATTTTTGCTTACTAAATAATAAATATAATTTTCATCTTTTTTATTCATTAAAACACCTCACATTCCTATATATAATTTTCTCACTTATTCACTGAAATATACTTCACTTGTTCGTTGAGTATGTGATATAATTAATTTGAAGGAGTTGAAATATGAAAGAGATTTCTAAAAATGAAGAAATATCGCCTAAAAAAGGAAAATGGTATACTATTAAAAATTTATGGATTATAGTTGGTATAATATTATTTATTGGAATTGTGGGAAGTATTGGTGATAGTGATGAAAATTTAAACAATACTAACAACACAAGTGAAAATACTACAATTAAAAATGAAAATAATTTCACAAATAAAGATACTAATAATAATTCATCAAGTGAAATAAAAACACCAACAACTGAAGAAAATAAAACCACAAATAATAATTCATCAAGTGAAACAACAACGCCAACAATTGAACAAAATAAAACCACAAATAATAATTCTCAAACTGATACTAACACAAATAACGATAGCAATAATCAAGCAAATACCAATTCAAATTCAAACACAAGTTCAAGTTTAACCACTAGTCAAAAAAATGCATTACGCTCCGCGAAAAACTATTTAAGTGTTATGGCTTTTTCTTATAATGGATTGGTTAGCCAATTAGAATTTGAAAAATATTCACATGAAGACGCAATTTATGCGGTTGACAATTGTGGTGCTAATTGGAATGAACAAGCAGCCTTAATGGCACAAAATTATTTAGATACAATGCCATTTTCACGAGAGGAATTAATTAGTCAATTGGAATTTGAAGGTTTTACCTATGAACAAGCAGTATATGGAGTTAATTCGACAGGATTATAATTAAAACAAACTGATTTAAGTTTGTTTTTTTGTTCTACCATATTCACTTATTGAGTGAGGTTATGATATAATTAAAATGAAAGGAGGTCTTTACTATGTTTAAGAGAAGAAAGCTATTTTATGTTGCATTTTTTATTCTTATTTTTTTATCATTAACTGGCTGTGGAACTAAAAAAATAGAAAGCATTACTTTAATTGCTAACAAATTGATGCCAATTAATTCAACACAAAAAATTAATGTTATTTATCAACCAAATGAAGTAACGGAAGAAATCACATGGTCATCTAGTAATGAAGAAATTGCAAGTGTTAATAATGGAATAATTACTGGAAAAAGTATGGGTAATGCAACAATTTATGCTACTACATCAAGTGGTATAAAAGGACAAGTTGATATTGAAGTTTACCAAAAAACTGAAACATTAACTCTTGATAAACAAGGTATAGATTTATATATCGGAGATACATCACAAATCACCGCAATTATAACACCAGATACTGCAACATATAAAGATATAATTTGGACAAGTTCAAATGAAAATATAGCAACAGTTGAAAATGGTTTAATTACTGGAAAAGGTATTGGCTACACAACAATTACAGCAGCAACAAAAGATGGAGTTAAACAAATTTGTAATGTAAGTGTAAAAGAAAAGCCTATAGAATATAGTGGATATGGTGATAAGATTATATCAAATGTTAATATACCAAATGGCGAATACATTGCAAAAATTACTATTAATTCTACAAGACATCATTCAGTAAAATTCTATTATGGAAGTAATGAGTATGATTATGAATTATTAGTTAATGATAGTGGTAAAAATTATTCTGGAACAACATTCTTAAAGGGCGGAAACACTGATGCAGTTGTAAATGGAATGTTTGAAATTAATGCTGAAGGTTCATGGACAATTAAAGTAGAAAAATTAAGTGGTACTGCAACATTTCCTTTAAGTGGTAATGGTGATACAGTTTCTGGTTTATTTGATGGAACAGGTTCAAGAGAAATATTTAACATAACATATAATTCCACAAGACATCATGCAGTTAAATTATATAAATATAATGGTAGTAAGTATGATTATGAATTATTAGTTAACGATAGCGGCAAAGCATACAATGGTCAAGTTATGGCGCCTACCGAAAAGGGTTCAAAGTATTTCTTCGTAATTGAAGGTGAAGGAGATTGGACAATAAATAAGGAGTGATTTATGGAAAAAAAGCCTTTAGATATTGTTATGATTATTATTTTTGTGATTGGTGCAATCTTATTAATTGTAGGATTAAATTATGACATTCCTTCAAGAACATTTTCATTTTATTCTATTGAAAAATATGTTGGCGGAGATGCATATAATGGAATAATTGAAGCAGCAATAAGAGGTGGCGAGATTTCTGGTGCAATAACTGCTAAAGCAATTTATACATGCTCAGGAATTATAACTATTTTATTAAGTTTACTTAGATATAAGAACAAAAATTAATAATATATGATAGTATTAAACAAGTGATAAAAATTTCACTTGTTTTTTTTGCAAAATGAGTTACTACATTCATTGTAATAATTGTTATAATATATATTATTTAATAAAATATAGTAATACTTCAATAAATTTCATAAAAAAAATCAAAGGCTATAAAAATATATGAAAAAAAGTCTTAACTTCCATAATAGGAAATCAAAACTTTTACTTTTATAATTGGCGGAGTGAGAGAGATTTGAACTCTCGCACCAGTTTCCCGATCTACACCCTTAGCAGGGGCGCCTCTTCAACCACTTGAGTATCACTCCATTTGCCTGATTACTACTAAATGATACCCTATTTTGAATTAAAAGTCAACACTTAGACAAACATTTTTATACAAAGAAAAATGAGTTATCGCCCAAAATTGATATGTATACCCCTAAAAATGGTCGATAACTCACTATTATGTAAAAAGTAGAAATGATTATGCATCATTTCTACTTAATATTCTTGCTGGTCTTTTACTAATTGTTCTATAAACCGGTATTAATCCAAATACTAAATTAAACATTAATATTAAAACATAACTTACAATCAACATAATTGGACTAAATTCAATATAACTACTTACATAAGGCATCTTTGCTAATTGATACAATATATAACTCATTATTAAATATCCAGGTGTACTAGCAAGCAATGTAATCGCAAGTATTTCACCACCAAACATCTTATAAATATCTCTTCTTTTAAATCCAATAGCTCTTAAAATACCAACTTCCCTAACACGAGATAAGAAACTGCTTCTAATCATCAAGAAAATTTCCACTAACGAAACAACTAAAATAATTCCACTAAATAATAACTTACTATTCAAACTATCTCTAATATCAGACATATAAACATCTTTACTTTTCTTATAAGAATCTTCAACATTTATATCATTGTCTTTAAAATATTTTGTTACTGCTTCTTTATTTTCAGTATAAACACTCACATTACTTGTAGAAGTTATAACCTTTATTCTTATTGTTTCTGGTCCAACTAAATACTTATTAACATTACTTAAACTTGTGTAATAACCAACAACAGTAAGTTTAGTATCATTAATTTTTGTATCTATTGTTTTATTTAATTTATAAGTATCACTTAAATCATTATTAATTATTACTTCATAAGCATTCTCTGGCATTCTACCTTTAACCAAAGTAAAATCACTTACTAAATTATAATCAACAACAGTACTTTCTTCATCATATGAATAAAAATCTTCTTTACTATTATCTATAATTGTATAAAATTCACTATCACTAACATAAATATTTGGCTCTCCAGTATCAGATATACCTACTATAGTATAATCTTTAACACCACCTAAACTAACAACTTGATTAATGTAATCTATTGCTTTACCATATCCAGCCATCTTAGGATTATAGTCTTCATTTATTACTTTATCTATAATAAATTTATCAACAATTATTTCATTAGATTCACTAATACTTCTACCATATATAATATCATTTTCACTCAAATAGCTTTTATCAGTCATAGATCCAGTTAAACTAACACTACTATTAAAGGTTTGATAATACTTATTAAACCTCAATATAAATGTCACAATAGATTCTCCTGGTATAACATACTTTATATCTTCATTATCACTATACTTAACAAAATCATCTAAAGACACCTGCTTATCATTAACTAATAAATAATTTTTATTGTATGTTAAAAAATTCTTTTCATCCACTTTTAATGAAGCTAGTATACTTGATACACTAAATGTTATAAACATCGCACTCAATACAAAACCAAACAATAACACTTTTTTCACTGCTTTATAATTCAATACTTTCTTTATACCTGTAACTAAAGAAGTAATTGGATTATATATACTTGAATATCTAACTTTATAGTTCTTATCACTTACACTATCTAAATCAAATTTATAATTTTCATATATACTTTTATCTATCTTTTTATAATGTTCATTCACAAATTCAACAGTAGATTCATTATTAAGAACTTCAACCTTTTCATTAGTCTTACTATTTATATAAATATTACCATTCTTAAGAACAATATCTAATTCAATTTTTTCATTATTATCATTATAATAATTTATCTTTAAATTGTCTTTATTAACAGTTTCTTTATTTTTAATATCTTTTAAATAAATCTTACCATCTAATCTATAATCTAAATCACTTGGAACCTCATTTTTTTCATCACTAATAACTTTACCATCTTGTATATGCAATATTCTATCTGAATAAAATTCAGCAATATCTTTTTCATGTGTTACTAAAATTACCAATCTTTCCCTAGAAATTGATTTAATTATATTCATTATTTCTAAAGTATTCTTACTATCCAAATTACCAGTAGGTTCATCTGCGATAATAATCTTAGGATTCTTAACAATAGCCCTTGCAATTCCAACTCTTTGTCTTTCTCCTCCACTAAGCATATTAGCAAGTCTTTTTCTATATCTATACATTCCAACACGTTCTAAAACATAATTAACTCTTTTTTCTATTTCAGTTTTATCTTTTAAACCATTCATTTTAAGTGCTAAAGCAACATTATCAAAAACAGTCATATTATCTATAAGATTATAATCTTGAAATATGTAACCTATCTTTAAACTTCTTATCTTATCAACTTTATTTATACTTCTACCAGTTATCTTTTCTCCATCAATAATTATTTTACCTTTATTAACTTTATCTAAACCACCTATAGCGTTTAAAAGAGTTGTTTTACCACATCCACTTTCACCTAAAAATGTAACTAATCCATTGTCAGGTAACTCTAAAGAAGTATTATCTATAACATGTATTTCACTTTTTCTATGTCTATTAAAATACTTATTAACATTAATTAACTTAATCATATTACACCTCACTCCTATAAACACTCATAGAACTATTAGTAAATATCTTTCTAGCATACTTAGCACTTAATAAGAATGTCATAACTATTAAAATAACATAAATAATTATATTTTCCTTTAATCCTAAATAACTCAAGGTATCTTTCATACCACTAGCTATAACATTATGTTTAACTAATTCTAAGAAAGTAATATAAATCAAATACATTAAATTAGTAATTGTTAACAATTCTATATCTAATAATCTTTTAGTTGTTCTAATACTACTACCAAGCATTCTAATAATACTAAAGTATATATTTCTAGATTTAAGTATTAACTTAATTACAAAATAACTTATAAAGAATAAAACTACTATCAAAGCAACCATAACTAATAATTTTGCTATTCTAAGAACACCTACCATTGTAGATATATATAAACCATCTTTAAGATAGAAAGTATCAAATCCCATATCTTTTAATGTATTAATAACACTATCTTTTTCTTTATAATCTTTAATAAACACACTAGATTGATAACTATTCATATCATATAACTTATCATAATCTGCTTGATTTACATAAATAGAATTAGAATGTTCATTATAATCTATACCTAATAATCTCTTAATATTACTCTTATTATATTCATTAGTAATAGTTAAATCTATTTTATTAGTAAATTTTTGATTTGTTAATGATACTTCTAAATTAGTCTTTTTACAATTACCCTTCTTACAATTATAACTATCATTTTCACTAATAAATGCTGTTCCTTCAGGTACTTTATCACTAGTTACTAACATATCATTAGACACATAATCATAATTAACTAATTTATCATTAAATAAAAATGACATCTTACTAAATCTATTAATCAAAGTTTTATTAAACTTATTTATTAATGTACTACTCATATAAAAATCTAACTCATATTCCCTAGACTCATCATAAGAAATACCTACGATCTTTACTTTATACTCACTTCCATCACTATTATATATTCCTTCAATATTAAGTTCTTTGTCTAATATTTTATCTCCATCACTCAAATACCAACTATTCTTACTACCACTAACTATTATCTCGTTATCATTTTCAATATTTCTTCCTAAATCAACTTTACCTTTAAACTTAGAAGCCTCATTAGCATATCCATATAAATAAACATCATTATCATAAATATCTATTTGATTATCTAAAACTAAATCATCTCTAACAATATAATCTACATTATTAATATGAGAAATACTTTCATATTCTTCATCAGTTATATTTGTTCCATCTAACTTCCTAATAATAATTCTTTTCTCTAAATCTTTAGTATTAAAAAATGCATTACTTCCACTTATACTTGACTCATATTCACCTTTTTGAAAAGAAGCATATGTCATACTAATTGCAAAAATAATAAACAAATACACAAAACTAAGTAATAAGAACTTTGGTAATATATTAAATGTATTTCTAATACCAAGTCTTAATTTTGATATTATTTTAGCATCTTTATTAGTACTTAAATTAAAATTATCTACTTTTTTATAATCCTTTATTTTATTATCTTCAATTACTCTTCCATCATGCATAGTAATTTTTCTTGTAACATACTCGCTTACTTGGTCATAGTTATGTGTTACAATTATTACTAATTTATATTCACTTATTTCACTTAGTAATTTAATAATACTTTCTGCAGACCTAGAATCTAAATTACCAGTAGGTTCATCAGCAATTATTATAGGTGTATCTTTTGCCAAACATCTCGCAATCGCAACACGTTGTTTCATACCACCACTTAATTTTGATACTTTAGTATGTCTATACTTATAAAGTCCAACTTTCTTCAAAATATCTAATATTCTAGATTTAACCTCTCTTCTTTTATATCCATTTAATAAAAGAACCAATTCAACATTTTGATAAACAGTATAACTATTAATAAGATTAAAGTTTTGAAATATATTACCAATATAATTTCTTCTATAATCTTCATATTCTCTTTCTGTATAATGACTAGTCTCTTTTCCATTAATATACATTTCTCCATCTTCATAAGTATCAAGACCACTTATTACATTTAATAATGTTGATTTACCACTTCCTGAAGCACCAGTAATCGCAATAAATTCACCCATATTAAATTCCAAAGAAACTTTAGAGATTCCAGAACTCACCATACCATTAGAATAATAATACTTACTTACCTTATCTAACTTAATCATTTTTCTTCCTCCATATTAAGAATAACACATAAACTACTATCATTATATATAATTTAGGTTGCTTTATGTATATTCTTCCGTGACTTAATTATATCATTGTTTAGAATATTTAAATATCATTTTACAAATCATTTACACTATTTAACATTTATATAAAATTCTACTTATTTTGAATTACATCAGATTTTCCTTACATACGCTTTATCATAAGCACTTATGTTTGTCAAACATTTTTTCCATATTTTTCCTATAAATTTATTATTGCAATCATTGAAACGCAAACAAAAATATGTTATTCTTATTTCAAGGAGATGAGTACATTATGGAAGAAAGAAATATTTTATGTATAGACCTAAAAAGTTTTTTCGCATCAGTAGAATGTGTTGATAGAAGGTTAAATCCATTTACCACTCCACTCATTGTAGCAGACCCATCTAGAAAAGGTGGTGCGATTATACTAGCAGTTACTCCCTATATGAAGTCTCTTGGTGTTCCTAGTCGTGGAAGAGTTTTTGAAATTCCTAATAATATTAAATATATAACAGCTAAACCAAGAATGAGTTTATATGTTCAAAAAAGCAAAGAAGTTATTAATACATTTTTAGATTTTGTAAGTAAAGAAGATATGCATGTTTATTCAATTGACGAGTCATTTTTGGATGTAACAGACTACTTAAAACTATATAAAATGGATGATATTACTCTAGCAAAAACTATTATGAATGAGATTACTAAAAGAACAGGACTTACCTCAACTTGTGGAATTGGTCCTAATTTACTTTTAGCAAAAGTTGCTCTTGATATTGAAAGTAAACACTCTCCTGACTTTATTGCAAAATGGACGTATGATGATATTAAGACTAAACTTTGGAATATTGAGCCACTTGATGAAATGTGGGGAATTGGTAGTAAAACTATGAAAAAATTAAATGATTTAGGTATTAAAAAAGTTGGTGATATAAATAAATATCCTAAAACTTTCTATAAAAAAAGATTTGGAATACTTGGTGAAGAACTTTGGGAACATGCGAATGGAATTGATTATAGTAATATTAAAACTCAAAATTATATAGTTAAAAATAAAAGTTATGGATTAAGTCAAATTTTATATAAAGATTATACCACACTTAATGTTACATTAATAATTAGAGAAATGGTTAGTAAAGTTTCCAAAAGATTAAGATTAAATAAAAAATTATGTGGTGTTGTTGGTTTTGGAATTGGATATTCTAGGAGTATTGGTGGTGGATTTTATCATTCATGCAAACTTAGTGAATCAACAGATAATGAAGAAAGAATACTAGAAGTATGTATGAGTATTTTTAATAATTATGTAGAAGATTTACCTATTAGAAAAGTAAGTATATCTTTAGGTAAAATTGAGAATAATAATTATAAACAATTAAATTTATTTGAAACCAATGAAGAAAATCAAAAAGATGATAAATTAAATAAAGTAATAGATCTAGTAACAAGTAAATTTGGAGAAAACTCTATACTTAAAGCAAATAGTTTATATGATTACAGCACTATTAAAAAAAGAAATAATACTTTAGGTGGTCATAGTAAGTAAGGTGATATTATGCGAGGTATGATTAAATGGAAACCTTTTAATACTTTATTAAATAATAGAGATATAAATGAAATTATAATGATTAGAAATAAAGTTGAAAAACCAATTATCATGGAAGATAGGATTACTGAAATAGATAATTTACTTAAAGTTGCTATAAAAGAAAATAAAGAAATAAGAGTTAAATATTTTGATAAAGGAGAACTCAAATATATTAATGGTAATATTAGAAATATAAACACAATAGAAAAATATATCCTTATAAATAGCATAAGAATATATTTTAAAAACCTCATAAAAGTTGATATTATAAATTAGATTTATTAATTATCATATTATCATAATAATCTATTAACTCATTATTTTCTTTAAATATAGTATCTATATCAAGTTTTCTTATAATTTTATGTCCTAACTTTTCAAAAGAATCTTTTTTACCTACAATAATTAATGAAGTATCAATTAAAAATATATCATTATTGTAATATAATTCCAAATACCAATGTCCACCATAACTAGAACCAGTAGTTCCCTTGAAATAATTGTTAACGCATTCCACAGCTTCACTATAAATTCCAAATTTATCTAAAAGAAACAACAATTCAAAAACACATCTTTTACATCTACCTTCATTCAAGTTTAAATGAAATAAATCTTTAAATGCATATGGTTCATTATTTATCCAAATAGATGATCTATCTCTCAATATAAAATTATACAAGTTATCATCAAATTCAAATATATCTTTTTGTTCTAAAAG
>OIZL01001070.1_pt1 | contig 16459 bp, 17 predicted proteins | sample 1588541 | NCBI WGS metagenome assembly OIZL01 (sample SAMN03283285) | human gut metagenome | biome: human-associated habitat; material: feces | host: Homo sapiens | place: Peru | collected 2012 | reverse complement strand
GGTTGAGACAAGCATTAGCAAGAATATGCTCACTATCAGTCCAGAGATTGCTATTAAGAAGATATTCGTCACTTCTGTCCTTTACAAGCTCTGTATCAGCCTTGTTTACACGGTCAATAAAATCCTCAATAGGAATAGAATAAATTACATCTTTCATTTTAAATTACCTCAATTTAATTTTAACCATTAATCTGAAATATAATACTCAAAATTATCTAAAACCCAATCCGCAGCTTCATGGCAATCTTCTGGCATTTCTCTGTCACACCCCATTTTGCGACCTCGAATTGGTCTGCTTAGACCATGAAGAATGTAGCCCTTTTCATCATGGCTAAAATATTCTATCGAGTCGTTTTCATACCACACATCAAGCCAAAAGACAAACAATTCCATTTTTCTTTTAAGATTGTCTGGAATTAGATTTGCTTTATTTTTGATAAGGTCTTGAGCATGGGGAATCCCACATTCAGTATGCTTCTTATTCATCGAAATAACCCTTATTATAGCACTCTTCAAGAATGGAAGCGTCACTGTAGCAAAAAGCTTTAATATCAGCATGATTGCCATCTTCAACATCATAGTTAATAGCTACCCAACCCTTAATTGTGCTCCAACAAACAAGAGAATATCCATTATCTCTAAGTCGATAAAGATAATCAATTGTTTCAATTCTTTCGGCTGTATAAAGCGGAGACTTTTTCAGACATTCGATAACATGGTTAATGGAATAATTGGCGTGTGCTGTCTTACGAGAATCAAAAGGGGCTTTCTTTTCTGTCTCTCTTCCCCACTTACCAGTCCACCAATCTTCGTTTGCAGTAAGCCATTCCTGAGCATTCTTGTCAAAACAATAGTGAGAAGAATCATCGGCAAGATAACTATTAGCAATCCAAGTGCCAATCTCTCCAAAGTCATAGACTTTGCGGATAATAAAATTGTCGGGACCACCATAGATAGTCTCTGCAATAGCCATTTCACCAATAGTATCAAGGTCTCCACCACCAATGATACGAGCGCAAACATCAGAATACTTGTAACAATTCTTAAATTCGCTCATAAATAAAATCTCCCTTTTAATTAAGTTCAGTTTGTTCATTTTGATTGCTCTTTTTGTGCAATTTCTTTGTAATTGCTCTTTTTGAACAATTTATCTTATTATCCTGCCCCATAATTAGACAGAATAACATCTCCCTCTTTATATCGTTCAGTTTGTCCAATAAGCATAGCCTTTATATCACAGGGGCGATACCAATCTTGATGCATTTCTTTACCGTCTTCCAACCAAAATCCTTTAGGGTGGATATGACAAGCCTTTTCTTCGGTTGTGGCAGCAACAATAGCCGCTTTGTAAACATACCAGCCAGAGATGGGAGTTTTAGGGAAAATTTTATAAAGATTCATAATACTCTCCTTAAAACAAGTCGTGGTCAGCCATGTAACACAGCATACTCTGCATCTTAGGCGTGAGATGCGGATTGTGAACAACAGTGTGAATGTCTCCACGCTTTGCAGAAGTCTTGCGGAAAATCCACTTGCTACGCTCATCAGACCACTTAATCTGAGTCGCTTCAAATTCGTCCTTAGCCTTCATAATAGTCTCGTACAGACTTGCCCAATCGCTAAAGGTAAAATTACTGTCCTTATCCGTAGCGGAAGCGTAACGAATCTGTCCCATTACATAGGAAAGCCCATAAGAATCGTAATTCTTCTTTGCCAGACGCTTTTTAAGGTTAGCTTCTGCACCGTCCATATAGGTAAGAATAGTATACAAAGATACTTCTTCCTTGTTTGCAACAGTGTTTGCCACCAGATTACGCAGGTCGTGCCAAAGGGATTCGTAATTGTCTCTCTTAGTCACGGTTTTCTTCCTCCTTATTCTTATTCAGAAACTCAGCAAATTCGCGTCCAAGATTGGAACTTGCGTAAAAAGTGATTGCCCCAAGAATCAAAGCCTGAATGATTTCCATTGAAAACAACTCCTTTCATTTACTATGGTTAGTATACCATAGACGAAAGGAGTTGTCAATAGGTTTTTAATTAATTTTCGTATTTGTCTCCATATTCTTCCTCGAAAGTAAGGATGTTTTTGTCGCGGTTCCAATAAACATGAAGATAATGACTATACCATGAGCAACTATTACAAAGGGAATGAAGAATTAGCCTTAAAGTCTTATCTTCTTTTAGCTTTTCTAAATATTTTTCTAAAAACATATTACTTTTCCTTTTCTTTCTTTTTATATTTTTCTTCTACCTCAAAATTGTTTTTTAGGTAATATTCTATTTTATCAATTAGTTCTTCTGAAGTATATACCACATCTCCAAACGCTTTTTCAAGTGGCAAATCTAGTTTTCTATAAGTGTGAAGTCCTGCATTAAATTCTTTTAGGTCTGGCACAAAATATACTATAGGGATTTGGTGTTTTATAAAGTCAAATTGAAATGATGAATAGTCTGTAATTAACATTCTATAGTTGCTTGGACTAATTTCTGCATTTCCCATGCATATATTTTCACTGCATTTTTCTTCAAATATTTTTTTATAACAGTTAAAATTCGGATGTAATTTAAACTCAAATTTAACATTATATTGTTTTAATAATTTTTTTAATCTTTCTGAGGTTAGCACTTCTACATTCTTTTTATAAAAATCTGATTTTTCCATCTCAGTCAAATTTGCTTTTCTATTTCTCTTTAATAATTCCCCAACTAAGTACTTTCTCCAAGAAGGTGCATAAATAATTTTTCTTTCTTCACTTTTTTCAAATTTATTTGAATTATCTATATCAAATCGTGGCATTCCAGCACATATCAGATCTTCTTCATTATATTTATAATTTTCTACTAGATTTTTCTTTTCAAACTCGGATGAAATTACAATTTTGTCTATTTCATTAAATTCTTTACCATACATTTGTAATAAGTTAGCATATAAAATTCCATGTTGTAAATAAATCAATTCATAATTTATAATGTCTCTATACCACTTTATACTCTTTCTAAATGGACAATAAACACTTAGTGATATATCAGACGATATAATTTTATCTGAGTTCAAAAAGTACAATCTATGTTTTAATGAACCATATTTTAATAAATGTCTTCTTTATTTTGGCGTAAATTTTTCTTTCAATTTTTCATTCATTTTGTCATAAATATAGTATCTGTTTATCCCATCTTTTTTTTCTAAGTCATGTAGGAATTGATAATATCCATTATCATATACATTTGCCGAATCATAATATAGCCAAATATTTTTTTTATGCACTTTTTTGGCTAACCATCTATATATATTTATATGTGGGTCAAGCTTTTCATATATAAGCTTATTTTCTTTGTTTAACTGTTTTATTTTTTCTTTTGTAGTTTTATTTACAGTAAATGCATTTATTTCTTGATTATATTCTAAAATATATTTTTTGTTTTTAGTTAAAAATTTATATCTTTCTAGTGAATCATTAAATACAACTCGTCCACCAAATCTATATTCAGATGTCATTTTAGTATTTCCTATAGTGCTATAGAATTCAAATTTTTGTATGTCCTCTATATTTAACTCACATTCAAATTTATAAAATGTATTTGTTTTTATTGTTGATTGATAATGTGAAAGTCCTGCTTCTTCAAGCGTCATTTCTTTTATAATAATATCATTGTCATCTAACTTATATTTTAAAAATACTTTTGGTTTTGTAAATTCACATATAGGAGATTTTACACATCCTAATATATATATTTTTTTTGAATCTTTTATTTTTAGTCTTATAAAAGATATTTCAATTGTTTCACTGCTGAATATAACTTCATTACCACTCATAATAGCAAATGAATTATCACCATAATATGGCTTCATGTTTAATTCTTTAAGGTTGAATATGTAAAACTTATGGTAAATTGGCATATTAGGCATATTTAATATTGTACCATTTTCTATATATGATAAAATATTTTTGGATTAAAAAAGGGGAGATTATATGCCAATATATATTAGTAGAAAAAAAGTTACAGATGAAAATATCAATTCAGTAATATTTTTGAGATATCTTGAATATTATGGATTTGATCCAATATATTTTCCTAATGTGCTTGAATTATTCCAATCAGTTAAGGGATCAATGTCACAATTTTTAAAAGACTATAATCAATATTTATTATCTCAAAAAGTTGTATATAAAGAACTTGATGAATTTGATTTAAATGGTGCTTATGGTAATTTTGAAAGTGGTAATATTCGTATTCCTAAGACTTTAGAAAATAGCGATAGAATATTATATAGACCATTTAAAACATTATATAAAAATGGTTCATATAAAGATCCGTGGAAGTTTGTACCTTATAATTTACTTGAAGTATCAAGTAGTGATGAAAATAAAGGAACAGTAAGTCCATCATATGCATTTGTTTATGATGGAGGAGACGCTATATTTACAGTTACTCCTAAAACTGGATATAAATACTATAGTAGTACTTGCACAAATATAATAGTTAATAATGATAAGATTACATTTAAAAATATTAATAAAGATGAAAAATGTACTATCAATTTTATAGAAAATAAAGTTAAGTTAACTTATAATAATAATGGAGGATCAGGCTGTAGTTCTAAAAATGTATCATATGGATTAAATTATGGAGAATTATGTACTCCAGTTAAGAGTGGATATGATTTTATGGGCTGGTACACTTCTTTAAATGGAGGAGAAAAAATAAGTCCATCTTCTGTAGTTACAAGTACTACTGATCATACTATATATGCAAGATGGGAAGGAAAAGTAATTAATAAAGATACTATTTTAAGTGGCTATAAATGTAACAATATAACTGTCGGGGATGCTCCATACATAATGACATATACTGGTAATTGTGAAGTTACTGGTGAAGTAAATGGAGAGTTTAAAATTAAACTTTTAACAAGTGGAACTTTTAGACTTAACGGAGAAATTAATGTTGATATATTCGCTGTAGGAGGCGGAGGAGGTGGTTCTTATACTACAGGTGGTGGTGGAGGATACACTGATTATAAACAAAGTGTAACTAATATAGTAAACCAAGACTTTAATGTAACTATCGGTAATGGTGGTGGCATTGGTGGTAATGGTGGCAATACTGATTTTCCAGGTATAATAAGTGCTTCTGGTGGTGGTGCCGGTGGAACCAATGGAGGAAATGGTGGTTCTGGCGGTGGTGGTCATGGTGGTACAACTAAAGAATGGGGATGTGTTTCAAGATGGGATCAAGGTGGCTGCGCAGTAGATGATCAAGGATGGCCAGTAGTTGGATGGATTTATTCAAGAGGAAATGGCGGAAATGGAGGAAGCTTCGGAAATAGTGGAACTTCAGGCCAAAATGTAGAGATAACTTCTGGCGGCTACGGTCAAGGAAGAACAACATGCGAGTTTAATGAAGGTACGCTAGGCGGCTGCTATAATGGAAATGACTACGCATATTCAGCAGGTGGCCTTGGCTGTGGAGATAACGTAAACGGATACACTGGTACTGGTAAAACAGGAAACAATTCTGGTAGAGGTGGAAACTGTGGTAGTGCTGGAAACTCAGGAGTAATTGTTATAAGAAGTAGAAATAATAAAGATATAATTGTAGGTTCTAAAGTAATTGGTACTTACGATGGTAAGTTTACTACTGAGGGAGATGAGAATAACTGGATAGTTAGATTCTTAACTGATGGAACATTAAGATTTAAAGAAGATATGGCTATAGATGCATTCGCTGTTGGAGGCGGAGGAGGTGGTTCTTCTACTTCTGGTGGTGGAGGTGGATATACAAATTATATTCCTGCCGCAAACGTAACTGCTAATATAGCATACTCTATTACTGTAGGAAGAGGAGGAGAAACTTCATCTAAAGGTGGGGATAGTACTCTTTCATCTATTATAACTGCTTCTGGAGGCGGTGGTGCTTCTAGTAACGGAGGAAACGGTGGTTCTGGAGGTGGTGGCTATGGTGGCACTCATTCAGAATATGGCTGTACATTATATTGGGATCAAGGTGGCTGTGCTGTAGACTTTGACGGTAACCCAGTATACGGATTTATATACACATATGGAAACGGCGGTAATGGTGGTGCTTTCGGCAACGCAGGTACTATGGGAACAGTAGTACCAACAAACGGAGGAAACGGTCAAGGAACAACAACATGTGAGTTTAACGAAGGAAATACTTCGGGCTGTACAAGAGGAAACAATTATGCATATTCAGCAGGTGGATATGGATGCGGAACTAAAGTTAATGGAAAAAATGGAACAGGGAAAACAGGAAGCAATTCAGGCGGCGGTGGAGAATGTTCTTCAGCTGGATACACTGGAATTATAGCTATTCGAAATAAAAGGTAACCTAATTAAATAAGTTACCTTTTTTAAATCTCTATATAATTATGAGAACAAGATCTAATCAATCTATTCATAATAGCAAGTCCAAGTTCAGAGGAATCAACACCTTCAATAATAATTAAATCTTTATTAAGTTTATCTACTTTTCTTAAAATACTAAATATATTATGTGATATTTCTTCAAGGGTACTACCATAATATAATGCATCTTTAATAATATCTTTATTATTTGTATTTGTTATTATTAAAGAGTTTTCATTTTCATTTTTTAATTCTAACAATTTATTAATTAATTTGTTTTTATCTTTACTATAAACAAGAACACATTTAGTATTAGGAGCATAATGCTTATATTTCATTCCAGGAGATAATACTTTTTCATCTTTCTTAACTTCTCCTAGTACATGAGAATCTATAACTACAGGAGCAATCTTCTCTAAATCATTTTTAGTTATTTTACCTGGTCTTAATATTTTAATTTCATCATTAATAACTCTAACTACTGTAGATTCAACTCCTATTAATGTTTGTCCTCCATCTATAATATAATCAACTTTACTATTTAATTCATCAAAAATATCTTCAATATTAGTACCACTTGGTTTACCAGAAATATTAGCACTAGGTGCTGCGATAGGAGTAGCTGATAATTCTATTAAATCATGAGCTATTTTACTACTAGGCATTCTTATACCAACTGTATCAAGACCTGCACTTACATTACTTGGAACAATATCTTTTTTATCAAGTATTAATGTAATTGGACCAGGGAAGAATGTATCTATAATTTCTTTTTCTATTTTATTAATATTTTTTGCTATAGAAAGTATCATATCATAAGAAGAAACATGAAGTATAAGAGGATTATCTTGAGCACGCCCTTTAGCAATAAAAATATTTTTAACAGCATCACTATTAAGTCCATCAGCCCCAATACCATATACTGTTTCAGTAGGAAATAAAACAAGTCCACCATTTTTAATACACTTAGCAGCATCTTTTATCATATCTTTATTATAATTTTCTTTAGCATTTATATATATAGCCATTTTAATCACCCACGCTAGATTATACTCTTTTATATAATTTTTTCAAGAAAAAACTAGCTTATTTACTAGATTTATTCTTCTTTTTAGAACTTTTAAGTTCATCTCTTATTTCCTTTAATATATCAATTTCACTCTCAGTTTTAACTTCTTCTTTCTTAGTTTCTTCTTTTTTCTTTTTAGTACCAAGAGTATTTAATTTATTTATAGCTTTTACAAATAAGAATATAGAAAACGCAATTATTAAAAAGTTAACTATATTACCTATAAACATACCATAATTTATTTTAGCATTTTCTATTGTTATAGATAAACCACTAAAATCAATACCACCTATTAATATACCTATTATTGGCATTAATATATCATTTACTAAAGATGTTACTATATTTCCAAAAGCACCTCCTATAATAACACCAACAGCAAGGTCTACTACATTACCTCTACTAATAAACTTTTTAAACTCTTCAAACATAATACTTTCTCCTATGGAAGTATTATATCATATCTTTTAATTATATATTATTATTTTTTATAAACTCTCTAAGCATTTTAATTAATGCTCTTTTTTCTATTCTAGATACATAACTTCTAGATATATGCAGTTTCTTAGCTATTTGTTTTTGAGTTAATTCTTCACTATCAAATAATCCATATCTATCTTTTATAATTTCATATTCTCTTTTAGTTAATATTTTTAAATATTTATTTATATTCTTAATTGAATCTTTATCATAAATATCTTTTTCTATATCTTTTGTTTGTTCTTTAAGTACATCTATAAGTGTTATTTCATCTCCATCTTTATCATACCCAATTACATCATTTAAACTAATATCGGCTTGATGTTTCTTATTACTTCTAAAATACATTAATATTTCATTTTCTGCACATTTAGCGGCATAAGTAGTAAGTTTAACAGACTTTTCTATCTTATAACTATCTATACCTTTTATAAGACCAATAGTACCTATAGATATTAAATCATCTTGTGAAGCATTAATATTATCATACTTTTTAACTATATGAGCAACTAATCTTAAATTATGTTCTATAAGTTTATTACGAGCATCTTTATCACCATTTAAATGTCTTTCTAAATAATATTTTTCTTCTTTTTCACTAAGAGGCTCCTCAAAAGCACCTATTGAATAACTAGTGGTAAACATCATAATTTCCTTAAATAATTTTTTAATATAATCTATCATATTAAATTATATTATATTTGTGGTAAAATATTAAAGGAGGTAAAATATGAAATATAATTATCATACACATACATATAGATGCGGTCACGCAGAAAATATAAAAGATGAAGAAATGCTACTTAAGTATATATATAAAGGTTTTGATGTAGTATGTTTTACTGATCATGCACCTTTAAAAAATAGAGTAGATAAAAGAAATAATATGAGAATGAGATATGAAGAACTTGAAGAATATCTTATGAGTATAAATAATCTTAAAGAAAAATATAAAGATAATATTAAAATATATAGTGGCTTTGAATGTGAATATTTACCATGTTTATATGACGAAATAATAAATCTTAAAAATAAAAGTGATTATATATTATTAGGTCAGCACTTTATTATTGATAATAATGGAAACTTAAAGATATTTAGATGTCATGATTTTACAGATGAAGATTTATTTATATATGCTAGTTTAATAGAAGAAGCAGTTAGTAAGGGATTATGTAGTGCTGTAGTTCATCCTGATATATTTATGCTTTCAAGAAAAAACTTTGGTGTTACTGAAAAGAAAGTAGCTAATATAATATGTGATGTATGCTCTAAATATAATATACCAATAGAAATTAATCTAGGAGAAATATATTGGTATTTAAAAGGAGTTAAAAATAAGATTAGTTATCCATCAAAAGAATTCTTTAAAGAAGCAAGTAAATATGATGTTAAAGTAATATATGGAATAGATGCACATTTTAAAGAACAAATAGAAATGTTTGAAGAAGAAAAAGTATTAGCTGACAGTATAATAGGAGAAGATATTTTAAATAAGCTCAATATAGTAGATAGATTATAATGTAAAATATTTGTAAAAGTTCTTTGTAAAGCGAACAAATTAAGAAAAAATTAAAACATACCATTTAATATTAGGTAAAACCTGAGGTATGTTTTTTAATTGAACTTTTTAAAAAATAATAATTTCAAAAAAATGTAAAATATTAAAAAATAGTTCAAAAAAACATTTACAAAAAACAATGAAAATTGTATGATTAATTTGATGATATGAGTCATCAAGGTGAGGAGTAAAAAAATGGAAAAAGATAAGGAAAAAGATTTTCTTGATAATTTAACTGTAGTTAAAAGAAGTGGACAAAGAGTGAGTTTCAATGATACTAAAGTCGCTTTAGCTATTAAAAAAGGTTTTGATAGCGTATATGATGAGTATGATGAGAAACAAGTTAATAAGGTAAAAGAAAAGGTTCTTTCTTATATTGAAAAGAATTATAAAGATAGAAAAACTATTGGTGTTGAAGATGTAAGTGATATTATCGAACAAGTATTAAAAAGTATGAAGTTTGAAGAAGTTTATGAATCATTTAAAGGATATAGAGAAAGAAGAACTGCATCAAGAGAAGCATTTGTAGTAAAGCAACAACATAAGTTTGTTAAAGCAATTGAGTCATTAGGTTTAAAAAGTGCAACCGAAGAAAATGCTAAAAGAGAAAATGCTAATGTTGATGGAGATGGGCCTATGGGAACAATGCTTCACTTTGGTTCTACAATATCAAAAGAATTTGCTAAAGCATATTTAATGGATAACAAGTACGCTAAAGCACATGACGAAGGATATATTCATATACATGATTTGGACTTTTGGGCAATGGGGACGACAACATGTACGCAAATAGATTTAAATAAATTATTTAAAAACGGATTTTCTACAGGACATGGTTACCTTAGAACACCAAATAGTATATCAAGCTATACAGCACTAGCTGCAATCGCAGTACAAGCAAATCAAAACGAACAACACGGAGGACAAAGTATACCAGCATTTGATTACTATATGGCTCCAGGTGTACTTAAAACATTTAAAAAAGAGTTTAAACAAGCACTTCATGATATGTTAAGTTTTGAAGGATTTATAGATTTAATTAATTTTAATAAAGTAATAGATATAGTAGATAAACTAGATAGTATTGAGTTTGAAATGGGTATATTTAGTGAGTTTACATCTAAAAGCAAAAAGATAGATGAAATATTTAATGAAGCATATAGACGTGCTATGAGTAAAACAGACAGACAAACATATCAAGCTATGGAAGCATTTATACATAATTTAAATACAATGCACAGTAGAGCAGGAGCACAAGTACCATTTAGTTCTGTTAACTTTGGAACAGATACATCTGCAGAAGGAAGAATGGTTATTAAAAACTATTTACTAGCAGTAGATGCAGGACTTGGGCATGGAGAAACGCCAATATTCCCAATCTCAATATTTAAAGTAAAAGAAGGAGTAAATTATTTTAAAGAAGATCCAAATTATGATTTATTTAGATTATCATGTAGAGTATCAGCAAAAAGATTATTCCCTAATTTCTCATTCTTAGATTCAAGTTTTAATAAACCATATTTAGTAGAAGGAGATTATAATACTGAAGTAGGATATATGGGATGCAGAACAAGAGTTATGGCAAATGTATGCGGGCCAAGCGTTACTCCTGGTAGAGGAAACTTAAGTTTTACATCAATTAATCTTCCAAGGTTAGGAATTAAACATGGTATCGCATTAGGTGAAAGAACTAAAGCAGATATGGAAGGATTCTATAAAGAATTAGATGAACTAATGGATCTTGTTAAAGGACAACTACTTCAAAGATTTGAATGTCAATGTTCAAAAACAAGAGCAAACTTTAAGTTCTTACTTGGTAGTCATGTATGGATAAATAGTGAAAAATTGGATAACAATTCAAAACTAAGAACAGTACTAAAACATGGTACTTTATCAATCGGATTTATAGGTCTTGCAGAAACATTAAAAGCATTAATCGGAGAACATCATGGTGAGAGTGCTAAAGCACAAAAACTGGGAGAAGAAATCATTAAACACATGAGAGAAAAATGTGATGCATACTGTGAAGAATATAATCTAAACTTCACACTACTTGCAACTCCTGCCGAAGGATTAAGTGGAAGATTTACAGCAATAGATAGAAGTATTTATGGAAAAATAAAAGGAGTTACTGATAGAGAATATTATACTAATTCATTCCATGTACCAGTTTATTATAAAACAAGTGTAGCACACAAACTTGAAACAGAAGGAATATATCACAAATATACGAACGCAGGACACATTTCATATATAGAACTTGATGGTGATACAGTAAATAATGTAGATGCATTTGAACAAGTAGTAAGAATTATGCATGATAATGATATAGGATACGGTGCTATTAATCACCCAGTTGATAGAGACCCAGTATGTGGTTATGTAGGTGTAATTAAAGATGTTTGCCCAAGATGTGGAAGACACGAAAATGAAGGCGTAGAAATGGAAAAAATCACAAACTTTAATTGTGGATGTTAAGAAAGGAAGTTTATTATGGATAATAAAGAAGTTAAAAAAGTTAAAACAGTAGGTGAGGGTGTTGGTTTTGAAAGAATTAGAAGAATTACAGGATATTTAGTAGGAACTCTTGATAGATTTAATAACGCTAAGAAAAGTGAAGTTAATGATAGAGTGACTCACGGGATTAAATAAAAATGCAAATAAGATTAGCTGCAGACCTTCAAAGTGATAGTGTGGTTGATGGGCCAGGATTAAGAGCTGTAGTGTGGACTCAAGGATGTGCTCATCACTGCAAAGGCTGTCAAAACCCTTGTACATGGGATTTTAATGGCGGAGGACTAGTAGATGTAAGTGAAGTATGTAAAGCCATTAGCGAACTAAAATATCATACAGGTATTACTTTTAGCGGAGGAGATCCAATGTACCAGCCCAAAGCATGTAATGAAATCGCAAAGTATGCTAAAAGGTTAGGATTTGATATATGGGTATATACAGGTTTCACATTCGAAGAAATAATGAAAATGAGCGAAAAAGATGAAGTATACCTAGAGTTTCTATCAAATATAGATGTACTAGTTGATGGAAGATTCATATTAGAAAAAAGAAATCTAGGACTTCTATTTAGAGGAAGTGAAAATCAAAGACTAATAGATATAAAAGAAACATTTAGATGTGGTAAAGTAGTTACACTAAATGAACATAATTACTTTGAAGAAGAAAGTTTTAAAAGAAAAGAAATGTTTATATAAGGCATTAAATTAATGCCTTTTTAAATACACAATTTATCTATTTACCTTGCAAAGTAAGGTGATATATGCTATTATGATTATGGTGGAATAATATGAAGTCAAGAATGGAAAAATATAATGATCCTACATATTCTACTATGAGTAGAACTAAAAGAAACTCTAATATTTATAGTAATATGGATATGGAAGATATTAAAATTAAAACTGAAAATAATGCTAGAGTAATTGCGGATGCTAGTAAAGAAATTGATATGGATAAGATTCTTAAATATATTAATTCTATGGAAGAAAAGAAAGAAAGAGTAAATATTACTCTTGATGACTATAAAGATAATGAAATAAGTCCTATCAAAAAAGAAACAAAAGATTATGATATTAATTCCGTACTTTCAAGAGCTAGAGATAATAGAAATAAAGATTATAGCGATGAAAAATATAAAAAACTTGATAATAGTGAATATAATATACTTAAAAATATAAAAGTAGAAAAAGATAAAAACGAAGAAGAAACTAATGATATAGATTTAAATACAAGCGAAAAAACAATTGTCAAATTAATTGATGACTTATCAAAAACAAAGAAAATGGAAAAAAGCGAATTGCTTGGTGAGTTAATGGGAGATAACGAAAATACAGTAGTACTAGGAGCAAAAGACCTTGAAGAAGAAGTAAATGACTTATCAAATAAAATAGATGAAGCAAAAAGACCACTAGAAGAATTAACAAGAGACCTTATGATGGAAAACGAAAAATTAAAAGAAATGATAAGTGAAAATAAAACAGAAGAAAATGACGAGCCTAGTATAAAACAAATAAAAATAGAAGAAGAACCAGAAGAAAAAAGAAATGAAGTAGACAAATCATTCTTTACAAACTCTCTTACATTCAGTAAAAAAGACTTCGAAGAAACAGATGATTTTCTTGATGAAGAAGAAGGAAGTAGTTTCTATACAAAGTTCGCTATATTCATGATTATAATAGTACTAATCGCAACACTTGTTATAATAGCTAACTATGTATTTGATTTAAACTTATTTTAAGTATTAATAATCTTTAATACTTTTCATTTGCTATAAAATATTGTAAAATTAAGAAGGGTGAAGTGGATGGATTTTAAAACATTAGACGAATTAAAACAAAGAGTAAAACCAGCTTTATATTCTAAGCTTAAAGAAATACACGCTTTAGGATATAAAATAGTAAGTACTAAAGATATATGGGATTATTTAGTAAAATATAAATGGAATAATAAAAAAGATATAGAATTAAATGAACTTGTAAGTGATATATTATATGAAAATAATTATTCAATATATAATTATGTACTTGAAGAATTAAAGAAAAAGAAAGACAGTTTTGATAAAGAAACTGACGTTTTATAGGAGAAAATTATGAAAAAATTATATAAAAGTATTATAGTTACATTATTAGTATTAGTTTTAACATGTTTATTAGTAAAACCAGCACTAAATAATATTAATTTTGGTATAGACCTTCAAGGAGGATTTGAAGTTCTTTACAAAATAAGTCCTTTAAAAGAAGGAGAAGAAATCACTAAAGATGATTTAGACAATACATATAAAGCAATAGTAAATAGAATAGATAGTATTGGTGTAAGTGAACCAGTAATAGAGTTTGAAGGTAATAATTTATTACGTGTACAATTACCAGGAGTTTCAAACGAAGAAGAAGCAAGAAATAGAATTAGTACAACTGCAGTACTATCATTTAGAGATGTAAATGATAATTTACTTATGAATAGTGATATTCTAGGAAGAAATGGAGCAAGAGTTAGTCAAAATAGTAAAACTTTAGCATACCAAGTAGCACTTGATATAAAAGATACATCTACTTTTTATGATGTAACAAAAGATATATCAAATAGAAGTAATGGGGAGAATAGAATAGTAATATGGCTTGATTTTGATAAAGATAATGATAGTTTTAAAGAAGAAGAAAGTAAATGTGGACAAGATGGAAACATGAAATGTATAAGTTCCGCATATGTAAATGAAGCATTTAGTAGTGATGTAGTTATTGAAGGCGGATTTAGTAAAGAACAAGCAGAATATCTAGCAAGTTTAATAAATAGTGGTAGCCTTCCAACAAAACTAACCGAAGAAGCAACACCACGTAGTGTAAGTGCATCATTTGGAGAAGGCACAATATATAAAACAAGTATGGCAGGAATAATAGCTTTTGTATTAATATCATTAATACTAATAGTTAAATATAGATTCTCAGGTGTAATTGGAAGTATTTGTTTATTTGTATATGCAACACTTGTATTTGTATTATTTAATTCAGTAGGAGGTGTACTTACTCTAACAGGAATAGCAGCCCTAATACTAGGAGTAGGTATGGCAGTTGATAGTATTATTATAAGTAATGATAGAGTTAAAGATGAACTTAGAAATGGTAAAAGTTTAATAAACGCATACAAAGAAGGATCTAAAAGCAGCTTAGTTGCTATAATAGATGCTAATATAACAACATTTATCGCAGCAATAATTCTATATATCTTTGGAGAATCAACAGTACGTGGATTTGCAACTATGCTTATGATAACAATATTTGTAACTATTATGTGTAGTGTAATATTATATAGAATACTTACAAGTATGTTTGTTAAATCTAGATATTTTGATAATAAAGAAGTATTATTTATAGGTAAAGTACATGATAAAACTAATTATGATTTTATGAAATTATCTAAAAAAGCTATATTTACTAGTTTAAGTGTACTAGTAATAGGAATAATATTCTTATTCATAAATGGAATTAATTTTGGAGTAGACTTCACTGGAGGAACAAATATAACTATATCAAGTGAAAATACTTTAGATTTAGATAGTGTAAAAGAAGAATTATCATCTTACGATATAACAGATAGTGGTAAATACATAGGAAGTAAAAACGAAGGATACATTAAACTAAATAATGTACTTTCAAATAGTGAAATAATAAAAATTAAAGAAAACCTTGGAAACAAAGGATATGATGTAAGTGTAAATGAAATAAGTAATTTAGTTACTAAAAACTTAACAACAAACGCAGTTAGATCACTAATATATTCTATAGTTGCAATAATACTATATATGATTATAAGATTTGACTTTAGTTATGCAGTAAGCGGTATATTAATGTTACTTCATGATGTCTTAATAACATTAGCAGTATTTATAATATTTAATATAAGAGTAGAGTTCATATTAGTAGCAGCTATTCTTACAATAATAGGTTACTCAATAAATGATACAATAGTAGTATTTGATAGAATAAGAGAAAACACTAAGAAATTATTTAAAAACAAAAAGAAACTTACAAAAGAAGATCTTATAACTCTTGTAAATACTTCATCAAATGAAACAGTAAGCAGAAACTTATGGACAAGTATTACAACAATAGTATCAATCGTAACATTATTATTTGTTAACTTAAACTCTATATTTACATTCAATATTGCTATATTAATAGGTTTAATCGCAGGAACAATATCATCATTATTAATTGATAATCCGTTTGAAGAATATATGCTGCTTAATTTAATATCTCTTTCTTTCGTAGTACTTAAAGGATAAATAAACAGTCTTTCATCAAAACTCGTATCAACTATTCCACCAATAGCAAAGCATACCAGAGCTAAACATTTTCTTTTTGAATCATATGGTAAATATCCATATACCTTCTTATTCTGAAGTTCATCATCAATGTAATATTTGAAGTTTTCACCCTTGAAAATATCATCAATCACTTCTTTAGCTGTTTGGCCACT
>OIZL01001069.1_pt1 | contig 16463 bp, 20 predicted proteins | sample 1588541 | NCBI WGS metagenome assembly OIZL01 (sample SAMN03283285) | human gut metagenome | biome: human-associated habitat; material: feces | host: Homo sapiens | place: Peru | collected 2012 | reverse complement strand
GCATCACCTCCTGAAAATGCCAAAGCCGCAGGCAATAACCTGCGGCTCAGATGAAGCCCTCCGACATATCGTGACTCACAAGGCTTCGGTAGTAGTTCCCGATGGTCAGAGGGGCGTTATACAGCGTGGCTAAAAGATACTGGCGCATATTGCGGATGCGGGTGGTGTTTTCCTTCAGCCCGCCCACCACAAAGCGGATGTGCTCGCTGTTCAGCTTCAAAAACTGGCTCCTGACCACCTCGGCGGGCTTATCGTCCCCGGAAATGCGGACGGAGCTTTTTGTCGTACAGACCACATCCACCAGCAGCTCCAGGATTTCTTCCAGCGTGTCCTGCTCGTATGGATAGTCTGTCAGGAGTGCGTCGTAGGCGATGTTCTCCGCAATAAGCTCTCTGTACTGCTCTCTCAGAGCCGCTTCGTTTCCTTTCGTTTCCCGCCCGTGATCCCTCCTGAACGAAGTGAAGGGAAAGGAATCAGTATCACTAAAATCAGTATCATTATTCTCAGTATTATTAGATCGTGATTTTAACGATTCTTGATCCGTGATTTTCACTGCTCCTGAATCGTGATTTTCACGGTTCTGGAATCGTGATTCCGGGGAGGGGGTGCTACTGCCCGATGCGTTATCTACAGGGTTATCCGCAGCTTTATCCACAAAGTTTTTGACGTAGATGAGGTTGGGCTTGCCCAGCCCCTGCCGCTTGCGCTCGATAAGGCGGCATTTGCTCTCCAGCTCATGCAGCAGCTTTCCGGCCTTCTGGTCGGCGCAGCCTAGGGCGGTCATGACCTCCTCGATGGTGAAGATGATATACACACGTCCTTCTTTATCCAGCCAGCCGTTCTTGCAGCTCAGGCTCATACGGTCAAGGAGCAGACCGTAGAGCACCTTGGCTTCTGCGGAAACGCTTCTGAACCGTTCCTCCGTGAACAGCACCTTGGGGATGCGGTAGAAGGAGAACTGTTCCGCTTCCGCGCCGTGGAAATAATCATACATGGCTTCTGTCACGCTCCCTTGGAAGTCCCACGGCGCGCATGACCTCTTTGGTACACCATCCGATGCAGGGGGCAGCCCTTCCGTAGGGACAGCCCTCGCACTCCGAAACGGGAGCGGCATTGTCCGCATTTGCTTCGTAAACTTGTTCTATGCCGTTCCGTCTTGCGGGCTTCTGCGGGACGGGACAGCAGCAGCCGTCCGGGTAGACGCAGCCCTTTAGCTTCCCTTTCCGGTACAGGCAGTACCGGCAGTCATATACGTTGTAGCCCCACGACTTCCCATATGCTTTCACAATAACACCTCCTTCGCCCGCATCCGGGCATAAAAATAGCGCGCCTGCCGACCCAAGCGCCACTTTGGGTAAACAGACGCGCTATGTACTGATTATTGCAAGGATGTCGTCTCCTTACCGGAAGATGAACCGAGCAATGGCTGCTGAAATTGACGGTTTCAAGAGGGCGGAATACAAGTAGTTTCGCTGTTCGGGTGTCCTAAAACCATTGATATTACTGTGTTTTTTGAAAAATGCTGTATCACCACCGGCACCAAACTAAAATAATCCGAACCAGATCTTCTTAATTGGAGACGGGTTCGGATTATTTGTTTATTTCGAGAAGTTTGAGGATACACACTTCCGGAACGGTGTCATCAAGCGCCCCACCTCCAAACCAAGAGGGCCGAGAAGGAAAAAGCCAAATTGAGACAGGAGTGTGTAGTCATGTAAAAATTAGTCAGTTGTGCGTATAACATGGATACCGGGTGCGTGGAATTGAGGTACACAGATGGGAGTATGTACTCCATGGATTGCACCGCGGTGGAGAACGAGGTGGCTCGGAATATGTACGAGCGGCCGGAACTGGATGATCTCATCTACAATGACCCGGTCGGGTATGCATACTTGGTGCTGAACGGTGATCTGGAAGCGTATCTCAGGAATGTGACCGAGTACAAACCTTTGGAGAGTTGATAATACGCAGAAAGGGACGACAAAACGCCGTCCCTTTCTGCGTATTTTGAATATCGACAGCCGCTGCCGTTATTCCAGGCTTTGCTATCGTTAGGCAACCTCGTTGCTGCTGCTGTACTGATTGTCTTTGCGCTCCCGCTGCCGCTTCCACTCAGCAAATCCCCGTTGTCCTTCTTCACTCTCATAGAAAGCGAGGATGTCCGGGAGGATGCAGCGCGCGATCTTCTCGATTTCATGCTGCGGGATGCCGGAATTGTTAATGAGCTTCTTTCGCCTACCCAAGATAGTCCTCCTTCGTGCACCGGTGGTTGATTTTGAAGGTGTCTTAGGTGTCTTTGAGATGGAAAAACGCAGGTACTGGTCAAGTATCTGCGTGGTGTCTTAGCAGTCTTTCATTGTAATGGCATTATAACTGAGACAATTGCATGTGTCAAGTCATCGTGTCAACACGGTGCACATCGGCCAGTATGAGTTGTCCCGCCGTTTCAGTAGACATTTACTCCTCACTGCATACTATCTGATTGAAATACGATCGTGGATCACATTGAGAACCGCTATGTCTACACCGTGGAGGGCAACTCCGGCGACAGCTGTCGCCAGAGGAGCTATGCCATCGGCTATTATGAGATTTTGGGATATGGTACTCCGGCATATTAAAAAATGGAGCAGCCGGCAAGGCTGCTCCATACATAGGGTTATCCGTGCATGATCCAATCGGCATCATAGCCAAATTCAAGGGCAATGAGTTTTGCCAGGGAGGGCGAGATCGTCTTGTTCCTGTCGCTGCCCCGCCTGCTGTTACCGGTCAGAATGTAGAGATAATTTTCAGAAACTCCGATGTGCTTGGCAAACTCCCGCTTGGACAGTTTCTGCTCCTCAATGATCTGATTTAACCGGTCTGCAAGTGTCATAGCAAGCCTCCTTGTTCCTGTTGCTTCATCAGTGCGGCATAGCGGAGCATCTGCTTTCGTGACGATACACCCAGCTTGCCCAGAATGTTATGGTTGTGGAATTTCAGAGTGCCTTGCTTGATGCCGGCCAGCTCCAGAATCTCATTTGCCGTTTTACCCACCAGATACCATTCAAAGATCTCACGCTCCGCCTTGGTCAGCATCTGTACACCGTCCAGGAACGCCTGATAGTCATCGGGGTCGATCTCGGTCTTTCTGGAATAGGAAAGGCGGTCAAGCTCCTGCTTGGCAGCCGACAAATCTTCCTGTGCCTTGTCGTACTCGGCCTGTGCCTTCTGATATGCCACTTGAGCCTGCTCAAATTTGGACTGTAAGCGAATGTTTTCGCTCTGCATGGTCTGCTTTTCCTGCGTCAGTGCATCCAGCGACTCCTCATGCTTTCGATCCTGCTCCGCCAGGAATACAAACAGGTCGTTGATCTCCGGGATTGGAGACTGCGCCTCCGCCCGTTTGTCAGATTTGATTTGCTCCAAGCCTTTCAAAATCGGGGAAAGGTATCTCCGACTGAAAAAGATGCAGCAGCTTACGGCAAAGGACAGCAGCAACGACCAGAGGACGATGTTTTGCAGGGCCGTTTTTGTGACCTCTCTGTCGTAATCCGACTTGAGCATCATCACCGCTATGGCATAGGGAGAATTGTTAGGCGTGAGCGCAAGACTGCGGGATACGCCCACATAAGAGATACCGTCGCCGGTAAAACAGGTTAACCCATCGTCTGTGTCTGCTGCGCGCAAGATTCCTGCCGGAGCGCGGTAGTATCCGCTGGATACGCCGCAGCTCAAACCCGCCGCTGTGTCTAACGATGCTTCATCTGTGGTCAGCAGGCAGGTCATATGCGTGATCTTGGTAGGCTGGGCGTGGTATGTCATGAAATACTTTCACTGACCTCATAGCCACACACGCCGTAGAAGGTTCCGTCCGTTCCGATGATGGGAACCACCATCAGCATGGCTTTCTCTGATGTTCCCGGCAGTGTGAAGCAATCAGTCAGATAATAGGCATCCTTCGGCTGAGCAGAACCAAGGGTGCGGATCTCACTGTAATTTGGGAACAGGTCTGTCCGAAACTCCAACCGCCATTTCCAATGGGGCATGATGCCGTGTCGTTTGCCTGTATCCGAAAGCCCACGGTAAAGCAGGATGCTTTCGTCGGAGTTTTGATAGCCGGTTTGCTGAAGATACAGACCGGCGCGGGAGCGTTCAGCATTGGCTACGGAGCTGTTGACTGTTACATACAGCATCACAAAAATACCGGAGCAGTTTTCCTGAAGCAGCTTTTGACGCAGGTTCTCTATCTATTCTTCCTGGATACCGGCGATCTCAGCCTTTGCGTCGTTTAATTGGTCAAATGAAAGCTCCCGTTCGGCAAGATACTTCTCCAGAAACTCGGTCGTGCTTTCAGAGAGGTGGATACCGGCAGCGGCAAGCTTATCAAAATGGGTGGAAACATCCTTTTCAAAGACTTCCGGCTGAATATCCAGCGCTTCGTAAATGTTTTTACCGGCGCTGTCGAAGCGACCGAACAGGAACAGGCCGGTCACCAGCGCCAGCAAAAGCAGCGTTGCCAGAAGGAACATATATCCGAACAGCTTTCGCTTTAATGACCATTCGGAATAGCGAAATGCAGAGAAAATGCGCATGTCATCACCTCTGCTTTACTGAATAGAGCAGAAGAAATCCCAGGTTTCTTTTGCCAGTGCATCAATGCTCTCACCATTGGCGCTGCGCTCACGCAGCGTAGGCATCATCTGCCGCAGCCCGCCGTACAGTGCGTCAATTTTATCATAGTATCCGCTGAAAGTGGGGCGCACCACAGGGGTATAGCCTTCCTGCATGGTCTTGATGGTGTCAAACAGACTGTCGTATCCCGCATCCGGAAAATCATAGTTCTCAATCGCGGAAAAGGCATCGTTGTTCACGGGCATATATCCCGTTTCCGCAACAAAGGCCAGATTGCGTTCGCCCTCGGTCAGCTAGCGCACAAAAAAAGCGGCGGCTTCGGCCTTCTGCGCGGTGGTCTGATATGCGCAAAGGCCCACGCCGGTCATAGGCATAAACTGTTCGCCTTCGCCGGTTCTGGGCAGGGGCAGCACCTTCAGATTCATCGGCTCAGAGGTGTTGTCAGGATAGGTGACGGTATCGTTGTAATAAATGATCGCAGCGGTGGAGCTGATCCCGGACAGGGTTTCACCGGTCATGACCTGGGTGTTGGAATACTGATCCGAAATGACGATATGCCCCTGCACCAGCGGCTGGGCAAATTTCATCCAGGAGCGTTTGATGGCCGGACTTTCGGTGTTGTACCAGCCGTTTTCGGTGTACTCCAGATCATCGCCACTGGCCATGACATCAAATTCGATATGGCGGATCAGATAGTCAAAGGCACAGAAAGGCTTGCCGTCAGACCAGTCATAATACCTGGCGGCGGCATCAAAGAAGCCTTCACAGGTGGGAAGGGTGTCATAGGTCACTCCGGTATCGGCGGAAAACCGCTCAAACTGGGAGCCGTTCAAAAACGGTGCATAAGTGGACTTGGACACAGGAAAGACCATCAGCTTTCCGTCCATCGTTCCGTCATTCAGAAATTCCGGCACATAGCTCGCCAGCTCGTCCTTGCTGAAATACGGATTCCAGTCCAGCAGCTTTTCGGCTCCCAGTTCAGCTACGGTGCTGGAGTTGCCGGAGAACAGATCGGGCATTTCCGGTGCGCCGGGCTTTCCGGACATTGCCTCCTGCAGCTGCGCTGTGATCTTGGAGCTGCTGGACACATTGGTGACGGTCACGATGATGCCCTTCTCCTGACCCACGGTGGAATTGAACTCCTCCACCAGCCGGCTCATCGGGGAGTCGGCCTGTTCGCCATAGACATGCCACAGGGTCAGAGTGACCGGTTTCTTCGGGTCAAGCGCCGTCTTTTCGGCACAGCCGGACAAGCTGAACAGGAGCAGCAGAGCGGCAAGCAAAAGTGTGAGAGATTGTTTCATGGGTTTGTTCCTCCTTCGTTGGGCTGCGTGGTTCTCTCCCCGAAAGCCAATGAAAATCAAGGAAATTTTCAAGTTTTTTGCTCCCATCTCTACCTTTGGGGGGGTGGGTAGGGGACAAAATCGGGGAAATCCGTATAATGATAGCCGCAAGGGAACATCAAGGAGGGTATAAGCCTTGCCGTTCACAAAAACAAGAATGGGGTACCTCTTTATTTGGGAAGCTTTGTTTCCCAAATAAAGTCCTCTGTCGACTCGCCAACGAACACAGAGGCCACCCTAATTTATTTATATTTTAGCGTCTGCTATTGACTTAGTTAATACTGCCTGTCGCAGACAGGGCATCGTTTGAAACCAGGATTTGCGGAAAGGAGGCTAAGCCTTGAAAGGAAAACCCACAGCGAGTTACAAGCTCATTGCAGACGCGGGGGGCAACCGCTATCAATTTTTCTGCGATCTGTCCGGCGCGCTTGCCTGCACCACGGAGCCGATCCGCGCCGATACGCCGGAGGAAGCGCTGATGATTGCCTGTGCATGGGATGGAGCACAAAGGAATTGGCTTCGAAGCGGACGGCAGCAGAGTGCAATATGCCCGTAGGACCATTTTATGGCAGAGCAGCTAAGCCTGAAAATCCGGCCTGAATAAATTGTGCTGATAACTTGTAAAAGTGTACTTTTGCGAAACGCACCAATCGGCTTATAAAACCAACTGTAAATATTGAAAACACTGCTTTTTTCTGGTATTATATCTAAGAATACAGATTTGTGCCGATAATTCGCAAAGGTACACTTTGTTAAAACACTAAAAAGTTTGGAGGCGAAACGATGAAAAGATGTAATTCCTGTCAGGCTGTACAAGATGATACAAATAAATTTTGTATCCAATGCGGCTCCAACGAGTTTTCATCTATTAGAGAACAGGTATCTCCTATAGATTGTGATGCCAATACCGAACCGTCAGCACCGGCTTTCCACAAAAGAGGTAAAGTATTTTTCATAGCCGGTGTTGCCGCTGTTGCTGTAATAGTTACAGTTATAATTATAGCAAGCACGCTTTTTAATCCCGTCAATCAGATCATGCGTGACATCCATGATGATGCTTTTTCGGATGCAGAAAATATTTATTGGGAACGAATTGCCGGTGATTCAGACAAATGCCAGAAAGCATATGATGAAGTTTCTGCTTATGTGGAAGAACTGCTGAAACAATACAGAATCCAAGAGATAACCTATGATTACTTGATGAATAAGCTGTACGGAATTGATCAAATCGGTATTCTAAACAGAGAAATAACCTACGCATACACGGAAGCCGATTATCTCCATTCCTGCAGAGAAACTTATACCTCAGCGGAAAAAGCTTTTGATAACGGTAACTATGAGGAGGCCATCTCCCTCTATGCTCAAGTTGCAGATGCTAATTTTGAGAATGGTGAAAATGCGGTAAAAAAATACAATCAATCGGTTGAGTTATTCCGGGCTGAAGTAGTAAGCAGTGCGCAAGAATATATTGATTCCGGCGAATACTCCATGGCAATGACAGTGCTTGAATACGCACTCTATGTTATACCTGGCGATTCTGAGCTTCAATCCGTCCAGCAATCCTGTATTCAAGCAGAATACGATGATAATATCCAACATTTAGTGGAGGAAGCACAGCTGTATATAGCAAGCAACGATTATGTTGGGGCGCTGAGTTTCCTTGATTCCTGCATTTTGACTTATCCCGAAGAATTGATTTTACAGCAAAAAAGAAGTAACTGTCTTGCCGAATACGAAGCATATGTTATCGGTGAGTCACTGAGACTTGCTAATGCCGGTGAGTTTCAACATGCTCTATCACTTTCAGAATCTGGACTGAATTATTTTACCAGCACCCAAGTAACAGAACTTACAATGATACTCAAAAGCCATATCCCAGTAATTCTTGGTGAAATGGAGATGTTTCAGAATAAGACTGATGGTGGCAGTTGGAGAACAAAAACCGATACCACGAACAAGTATCTTGAGGACAACTATGGAAATACATATGCCAATAGTTTAAGTGTTGGATGCGGTTCCGTAACGTATTTGGTGAATTTCAAGTATCGGACATTTAGTGGAACTGTTGGATTTCCCAAGAGTCTGGAGTCCGACGGAGCCAGGAAATCTGCAACGCTCACAGTATATGGCGATGGAGAAAAGATTGCAGAATTTGTCAATGTTAATGATGCAAGCAAGCCTGAATCATTTTCCTTAGATATTATCTCTTACGAGAAGCTAACTTTAAGGTGGGAATGTGAAGGATATAACATCTGGAGCGATTGGGGCTATTTTGCAACCATTTTCGATGGAGTTTTTGTTCCTGTGCCGCTCGATATTCCATCAGTATCATAATCTAAATATTGAAGTACTGATAGGAAGTTGAAAAAGCAAGAGAAGAAGCAATACATGGTGACCTTAACTTCTTCCCGACTTGGGCGAAAAATCCGACTTGGCGCTTGAATGATGCAATAAGCATCCTGCCGCAAAATGATATTATAAAATAAAGGCGGACAGCATGGCGGTTTTGAACTGCACCCCATTTGTTAGACATGTGGTATAATACTAACAAGTGGGGTGATTTTATATGCCAAAAGGGATACCGAACAAGAAATACACAGGCGAATTCAAACAGATGGTCGTAGAGACCATGCGGAAAGAGGGGCTCAGTTATCGTGAAGCAGCGAGACAATTCGAGATAGCAGATCACAAACGGGTTGCCATATGGGAGCGCATCTATCTCGAAGAAGGCCCGGAAGGGCTGTACGTCGATAGGCGAGGCCGCAAGAGCACAGGCCGTCCGCCGAAGCAGCTCAAGCCGGAGGTTGAAGAGGATCTGATAGCCGAATTGCAAAGGTTGAGAGCGGAGAATGCCTACCTAAAAAATTAAGAGCCTTAATTCTGGAAGAGGAACGCCAAGGCAAAGGGCACAAGTGATCTGGGAATTGAGGCATGAATTCAAGCTGTCGCTGCTGTTGGAGATATCAGAGCTTCCCCGTTCCACATACTATTACTACATCAAGCACAGGAACGATGAAGATAAATACAGTGAGATAAAGAAACAGATCACTGACATATTCCACGAGAACAAAGGGCGGTATGGTTATCGAAGGATAACCATGGAGATGCACAACCGGGGCTACGTCATCAATCACAAAACCGTATTGAGATTGATGAATGAAGAAAAGATAAAATGCACGGTGCGCATTAAGAAATATCGCTCCTACAAGGGAGAAGTCGGGAAGGTCGCGCCCAACCTGCTTGAACGGGATTTCAGCACGAAGGCGCCGAACGAGAAGTGGGTGACGGACGTCACGGAGTTCTCCCTATTCGGGCAAAAGCTCTATCTGTCACCGATACTCGATCTCCATTCGAGCGACATTGTGAGCTACACGATCAGCGATAGGCCTGTTCTGTCCATGGTGATGGATATGGCGCGGCGGGCGCTGTCGGTTCTGCCCCGCGGGGCAGAACCGATCCTCCACTCCGATCAGGGTTGGCAGTATCAACACAAGCACTATCAGAAGCTGCTGAATGATCACGGTATCAAGCAGAGCATGAGCAGAAAGGGTAACTGCCTTGACAACGCTGTGATGGAGAACTTCTTCGGTCTTTTGAAGAGCGAGCTGCTTTATCTGAAAGACTTTGACTCTTTGGATCAGTTCAAAGCAGAGCTGATCGAGTACCTTGATTACTACAATAACCGTCGTATCAAAGCTAAGCTAAAGGGCTTACCTCCTGCTGTTCACAGAAAGCAAGCCCTCAAAGTTGCTTGATTTAATTCTTTTGTCTAACTTTTTGGGTTCAGATCAGGAATGAGGGGCGGGGCCTACTACATTCTGAAGACCACAGATGCCGGCACATACATGAAACTCTCCAACATGGACCCTGACGACTGGCGGATGCTGGACGGAGAGGACAGGGACAGTCTGGAAGACAATGCGCAGTATCTCGGATTCGGGGACACCGTAAAGGACTGCGAGCGGGCCAGCCTTGCCCTGCTGGAGGACGATGGGCCGATGCAGGAACTGGAGGAGGCCATCGCTAACACGGGTGCGCTGGGCTGGGATGGGTTCCGGAAGAGCTTGGCCATGCCGAAGGTGGCGGATTCCGGGGACATCTACAAGCTGTATCTGGAGCTGACCGACGGCACCACCGTCACGGTGGCCAGCTGCAATGCCAAGCCCGCTGGATTTCCGGAGCTGTTGTATCGGGTGGAGGAGATCTTTCACGAAAACCGCGACTACTCCCGGTATCAGGTTCAGGACTTTGACTCCTCACCCTGCACCAAGCTGTATGTCAGCTTCCGAAAAGCCTTTCACAACGGGGAGTGGCGGCTGGAAGTGCAGCGCTCCGACAACCGGTGGATCGTTGTGCTGATCGACCCGAAGGGATACTTCACGGAAGCAGGTACGGAGATCGCGGAGTATCAGCCAATAGAGGGAGAGCTCCCCTTTAGCCGCTTCCTGGAGATCTTCAAAAGGCACGGAGCCGAAAGCTGGAACGGCTATGAGGAGTCTGATGAAAGTTCAGAGGACTCTTTTGACATTTGCCTCTATTTTGAGAACGGAAAAGAGTTCGTCATGAGTGGAAGCCTGCTGCCGGAAAGATTTGAGGCATTCCAAAAGGAGTTTATAGAAGAAACCCATCTTTTTTATAACGAGCAAACATCATAAGTGATTGAAAAAACAAAAAGGAGGATTTTCTTATGGGCCTGATCAAAGCTGCATTGGGTGCCGCGGGCGGCGTGCTTGCCGATCAGTGGAAGGACTATTTCTACTGTGAGGCGATCTCGGCGGATGGAAATGCGCCTGCGGCGCGACGGCGACCGGAAAGTTCTGCCCGGAGTGCGGAAAACCCAAGCCCGCCGACAGCGACGGCTGGACCTGCTCCTGCGGCGCGGTGAACAAAGGCAAGTTCTGCCCGGAGTGCGGCGCGAAGAAGCCCGCCGGCGTGCCCAAGTACAAATGTGACAAGTGCGGCTGGGAACCGGAGAAGGGCGTCAAGCCCCCAAGTTCTGCCCCGAGTGCGGCGACCCCTTTGACGATGGGGATATGGTGCGACGCAAAGCAGAGGATCTCCGCGCTTCTCCTTCTAATTGCTCTTTGCTCAGTGATGCTTGTGGGCTGCCATGGGACCGGAGACACCGATGCCGCAATGGACACGGACACGGAGATCACAGGCGAGATCTACGATACCGGAGAACTCCGGGCGCTGGTTCCTGACGGTTGGGCGGCATTTCCGATCCCGGACGTGTTTGCTGATGAGCCTGATGCGGTAAAGACATCCTGTTTCCATATCATAAAAGGCGGCGTCAGCGACAGAGACATACACGCAAAGCCCTATATTCGCCTTGAATGTCTTGAACCGGGTGTACAGATAGCAGATCCGGATCCCGCGCTTGAAAAAACGTAGAGGATGTTGGGCCGCTGAATCTGGGCGGCTACAGCTGGAATGGATATGCCTTTGAGGACTGCTTTGGTGGCTATGGGAAACCAGTCATCGGCAAGATGGCGGTTCTCTGGACAGAGGCTGGCAGCACCCGGTACGAGGCAGTGATCCGGCTGGAATTTAACGGGCAGAAGGAAAAATCTCTCTGGAGGACGACGATGTGCAGGCGATCCTTGCCAGCGTGCAGTCCTCCAATGCCGGAATACTTTCCGAATAGAACATAAAATCACGAAAGGATGAGATCTGATGAAAAAGGTTCTTGCGCTGCTTCTGGCTGCCGCCATGTGTGCGGCTGCGCTGACAGGCTGCGGCGGAGGCGATAAACCAAAGGAGACCGAAAAACCTGACAACGGCAAATCGGATACAACCGCCAGTACAAAACCGGACACCAAAATCCCGGAGATCCCGGGCGAGGTCTTTGACGCAGGAAATGTGCAGGCGCTGGTACCCGAGGGTTGGAAGGCCTTTCCCCAGAAGGACATGATTGCCGACGATGGCACTATGGACCCGGATGTCATCTCTATCTGCAAGGGTGCGGAAACAGAGCTTGATTTGATGTTCAAGCCCTTTGTGCGAATCGACTATTATGGCCCCGACACGGAAATGGGCGGCGGCCTGAAGGACTGGTACAGCAACACCGAAGATCTGGAACCTGTCCAGGCCGGCCTCTATACCCAATAGAATAATTCCTGTAACATAACCGTCACCTATTATCAATCAGCTTACGCAGCTCATTGATTTCTTCTTTGGATAAAGGCTCATCTTCGAGCAAAGCAGAGAATAATGCCTTACGAGAACCCCCGAACACTTTATTTACAAGAGAAGCGGCTTCTATCTTTTGCATTTGACTTTGCGACACAAGAGGGGTGCAAATAAACCCCGGATCATCACGTTGAATAAAACCTTTTGCCTCAAGCTTTTTTATTACGGTGTAGGTAGTGTTTTTATTCCAACCGATCGTCTCTGCTGCAATCAAACTAATATCTTTTGCCGAGATTGGACTTTTCGCCCATATGATTTCCATCACCTTGGCTTCACTGTCAAAAAGCTTTTCTTTCATAAAGAATCCCTCCGCAGACTACTCCTATAGTCCACACTATCACGATAGTCTGAATCTGTCAATGGATTTAATAAAGCAAGAACGACGGCAATGTAGGCCTACAACGACTCTGCCATGCTGCGATTCAAATTTCCATATCATTCTAAGCAATAATGGTTTATAATAATAAGGTTTGATACGCTTGCGAACGGAGATAACAGGGTGAAAAGACTTGCTGTTTATTTGAAGGAGTATAAAAAGGAAAGCATACTTGCGCCGCTTTTTAAGCTGCTGGAGGTGGTGTTTGACCTTATTGTGCCTGTTGTTGTGGCAAAGATGATAGATATAGGCGTTGCCGGCAAGGACAGGGGATATGTATTCGGCTGCTTTGCGATACTGTTGCTTATGGCGGCGGTGGGGCTTGCATGCAGCATAACGGCGCAGTATTTCGCGGCAAAGGCCAGCGTCGGCTTCGCGGCGAAGCTTAGGCAGGCCGTGTTTGACCATATACAATCCCTCTCATTTACGGAGCTTGACAAGCTTGGCACGGATACGATGATAACAAGGCTTACCGATGACATAAACCAGATACAGAACGGTCTTAACATGGGCTTAAGGCTGCTTTTGAGGAGCCCGTTTATAGTTATAGGCTCTATGCTCATGGCGTTTACGATAAACACGCGCTGCGCTTTGATTTTTGCTGTTACTATTCCGGTGCTGTTTGCGGTCACCTTCTGCATAATGCTGGTCAGCATACCGTTGTTTAAAAAGGTGCAAGCTGCGCTTGACAGAGTGACGGCGCTTACAAGGGAAAACCTTACGGGCGTAAGGGTAATACGCGCTTTTTGCCGCGAGGAGCAATCCGCGGCTGAGTTTAAGCTGAGCAATGACGAGCTGACAAGGCTAAATAGCTTTGTCGGCAAGATATCCGCGCTTTTGAACCCGCTGACATATGTGCTTATAAACATAGCCGCAGTTGCCCTGATATCAAGCTCAGCGGTACAGGTAAATATGGGCGGCATGCTTCAGGGCGACGCTGTGGCGCTTTATAACTATATGCTGCAGATCATCATTGAGCTTATAAAGCTATCTTCGCTGATAATAACGCTGAATAAGTCTGTAGCCTGCGCAGGCAGGGTAGCTGACGTGCTTGAGGTGCAGCCGGCTATGCGCTACCCCTCCGAGGGGGAAAGAGCCCCTCAGGAAAGCAGCAGCCGAGCGCAAAGCGGATATGCGGTGCAGTTCATGGACGTAACCTTTACATACAGCGGCGCCGGCGCGCCCAGCCTTAAGGACATAAGCTTTGCTGTTAAAAGAGGCCAGACGGTAGGCATAATAGGCGGCACAGGCAGCGGCAAAAGCACGCTGGTGAGCCTTATACCAAGGTTTTATGACGCCGAAAGCGGAAACGTGCTTATAGACGGCGTGAGCGTCAAGGCTTATACGGAAGAGGAGCTCTGCAAAAAAATAGGCATAGTGCAGCAGAAGGCCGTGCTTTTTAAGGGCAGCATAAGGGATAACCTAAAGTGGGGGGACGAGAACGCAACGGACAGCGAGCTTTGGCAGGCCATAACCACGGCGCAGGCGAAGGATATTGTTGACGGCAAGGAGGGCAAGCTCTATTTTGAGCTTGAGCAGGGCGGCAAGAACCTGTCTGGAGGGCAGAAGCAAAGGCTTAGCATAGCAAGGGCGCTTGTTAAAAAGCCTGAAATACTTATATTGGACGACAGTGCCTCCGCGCTTGATTATGCAACGGATGCGGCGTTGAGGAAAGCCATACGCTCACTCTCCGGCGATACCACAACGTTTTTGGTTTCGCAAAGGATAGCGGGCATAAAGCATGCCGATATAATTCTGGTGCTTGATAACGGCAGATTGATGGGAACGGGCACGCATGACGAGCTTATGCGAAGCTCTGAGGTGTATAGGGAGATATACTTCTCACAGTTTCCCAACGAAAAGGCCGGCTATGAAAAAAGCCTGCCTTTGAACTAAGGAACGGTGAAGACGATGAACAAACAGCAGGACAAGAATAGAAAAAACAAAGACGGAAACAGAGAAGGCGGGGCTAAAAGCTTTGTAAAAAGCCTTAAAAGCGAAAAGAACAGGGCCGTTTTGGCAAGGCTTGCCAAGCTTATAGTCAGGTATAGGGGCTTGCTCATACTGAGCATAGCTTTGGCCGCAATATCCGTTGTGCTGCAGCTATATGTACCCATCTTGTTTGGCGATGCCATAGATGAGCTTATCGCCAAGAACGCCGTTGATTTTAACAGGGTATGGTTTTATCTTAAGCGCGTGCTTGTGCTTGCGGCCGCAAGCGCGCTGTCGCTTTGGGCGATGAGCCTTATAAACAACAAAATGACCTTCAAAATAGTTCAGGATGTGCGCTCAAACGCCATAGAGCATATACAAAAGCTGCCGCTGAGCTATCTTGACAAGCACAGCACGGGGGATATGGTGAGCAGGGTAATAGCCGACGCCGGCATACTTTCTGACGGCCTGCTGCTCGGCTTCACTCAGCTGTTTTCCGGAATAGTTACAATAATCGTAACGCTCATATTCATGCTTTCAAAAAATGTGTGGATAACGCTTATCGTAATATTGCTCACGCCGCTAAGCTTTGTGGCGGCCAGGTTCATAGCCTCGCGCTCATATAATATGTTTAAGAAACAAAGCGAGATTCGCGGCCGCCAGACTGCCCTTATAGACGAAATGATAGGTAATCAAAAGGTCGTTAAGGCGTTCGGCTATTCAAAAAAGGCTTCCGCAAGGTTTGAAAAGATAAATGACGAGCTTAACACCTGCAGCCGGCGAGCGGTGTTTTACAGCAGCATAACAAACCCATCAACAAGGTTCGTAAACAGCGTCATATACGCAGGGGTGGCCCTGACGGGCGCGCTTATTATAATATCCGGAGGCCTGAGCGTGGGCGGGCTTTCCGTGCTGCTTTCATATGCAAACCAGTATATGAAGCCGTTTAATGAGATAAGCTCCGTCGTTACGGAGATGCAGAACGCGCTCGCCTGCGCCGCAAGGATATTTGAGCTTATAGACGAGCCGGAGGAAAGCGCCGATGCGCAAGGCACGCTTGACGCCGTAGAAGGCAGGGTAGATATAGACGACGTAAGCTTCAGCTATGATAAGTCTAAAAGCCTTATCGAGCATTTTGAGCTGAATGTCGAGCCGGGCATGAGGATAGCCATAGTCGGCCCGACAGGCTGCGGCAAGACGACGCTTATAAACCTGCTGATGCGCTTTTATGATGCGGACAGCGGCAGCATAAGCATAGACGGGCATGACATAACCTCGCTTTCAAGGCATGCGCTGCGCTCGGCTTACGGCATGGTGCTGCAGGATACATGGATAAAGCGGGGGACCGTGCGCGAAAACATATGCTTCGGCAAGCCTGACGCGACCGAAGAGGAGATAATCCGCGCCGCCAAGGAGGCGCATAGCTATGAATTTATAGAAAAACTGCCGCAGGGGCTGGATACCGTGCTTAATGAGGACAGCATAAGCCAGGGGCAGAAGCAGCTGCTATGCATAACGAGGGTGATGCTGTGCCTGCCGCCAATGCTTATACTGGACGAAGCTACATCAAGCATAGATACAAGGACAGAGATGCAGATACAGCAAACGTTCGATAAGCTCATGCAGGGCAGGACGAGCTTTGTGGTGGCGCACAGGCTTTCCACGATACGCACGGCGTCGCTTATATTGGTAATGAAGGACGGTAAGATAATCGAGCAGGGCAAACATGACGAGATGCTGCAGAAGGGAGGCTTCTACGCAAGGCTATATAACAGCCAGTTCCAGGGCGTTGGGCAGGGATAACAAAAAAATAAACCAAGTTTTTGCTAAAAGTAGTGACAGAAGAGAAACTTTATGCTATAATCCTAAATTGTCGGCACGGCGCAAGCCAATGTAGCTCAGTTGGCAGAGCAGCGCACTCGTAATGCGCAGGTCAAGAGTTCGAATCTCTTCATTGGCTCCATCGGGGCGTAGCGCAGCTTGGTAGCGCGTTTGGTTCGGGACCAAAA
>OIZL01001068.1_pt1 | contig 16488 bp, 14 predicted proteins | sample 1588541 | NCBI WGS metagenome assembly OIZL01 (sample SAMN03283285) | human gut metagenome | biome: human-associated habitat; material: feces | host: Homo sapiens | place: Peru | collected 2012 | reverse complement strand
AGATCCACGCATGGTTCAACTATATGGAAGGCGTTATGCACACCGGCCAGCGCAATCAGGTGCGCGTCCGCGTGTCGAACGACGCGTTTGAAAAGGGCCTGCGCCTGAAGCACTTCGCCGAGGTGCTGTACCACATGATCATGGACGAATTCGACGCGGTCGTCGATAAGTGCCAGGTCACGCTCATCACCGACGAGGCCGAGGCCGAGAAGTTCCGCGACGAGGTCGCCATGCCGCGCTACAATGCCCGTGACGACCGTCTGTCCTCCATGACCGACGAGTCCGTGGACCGCTTCTATACCTGCATCCTCTGCCAGTCCTTCGCCCCGGCGCACTGCTGCGTGGTCACGCCGGAACGCTTGGGTCTGTGCGGCGCGGTTTCGTGGCTGGATGCCAAGGCGACCAATGAGCTGAACCCGCAGGGTCCCTGCCAGCCCATCCTGAAGGAAGGCTGCATCGACGAGCGCACCGGCCGCTATGAAACCGTCAACAAGATGATCAAGGAAGCGACGCACGGCGCGGTCGAAAACGTCACGCTGTATTCCATCCTTGAGGACCCGATGACCTCCTGCGGCTGCTTCGAGTGCATCTGCGGCATCGAGCCGATGAGCAACGGCTTCATCGTCGTCAACCGCGAGTTCAAGGGCATGACCCCCGTCGGCATGACCTTCGGCGAGCTGGCCTCCTGCACCGGCGGCGGCGTGCAGACCCCCGGCTACATGGGCCACGGCCGCCACTTCATCTCCTCGAAGAAATTCATCGCCGCCGAGGGCGGCATCGAGCGCATCGTCTGGATGCCGAAGGAGCTGAAGGACGATGTCGCCGAGCGCCTGAACAAAACAGCCAAGGAGCTGTACGGCATCGATAACTTCTCCGACATGGTCGCCGACGAAACCATCTGCGAGGACTGCGAGGCCCTGATGGACTTCCTGACCGAAAAGAACCATCCCGTTCTCGGTCTGGAGCCGCTGATGTAACTTTACAAATCTTCACAACTGTAATTTCATCCGCTCCGAATTTGGGAGGGCTTCCGCCCTCCCAAATTTAAGGCTCCCCCGCCTCTCCGGCGCGGACAGTGAATCGCCTGCAAACGGCGGGCTGAGGGCAGTCCGTCCTACGATTTCACGCAAATTCACGCAAGATAAAGGAGCAACTATTATGACGATCGATTTTTCTAAAATTCCGGAGCAGGCCGTTCCGAACTTTAAGGGCGGCGAAAAGGAGCTGTGCAAACGGGCGTTTACCGACGGCAGCGTTATTGTCATGCTCGACCGTCTGGTGCCCGGCGCGTCCATTGGCGTGCATACGCACGTGAGTGATTGCGAGGTCATCTATATTCTCTCCGGAACGGCAACCTTTGCCACGCCCGACGGCGACGAGGTTGTCCCTGCCGGTCAAAGTCACTACTGCCCCAAGGGCGGTACCCATGGAATGAAAAATAACGGCCCCGACGAGCTGGTTTTCTTCGCCGTCGTGCCGAAGCAATAATATACGTTACATAATAGCCCTATGAAAGATCCTCTGCTTCGCGCGCAGCGCCGGATCCGGCCGCTGCTGCGCGACCGCCGCACGATCGCAAGCGCCGCTGCCGTCTGTGGGACGACGCTGGTTTGCTACCTGTACGTGCTGGCCGGGAATATCAATAATTATGACAATATGGCCTGCACTCCGGCGGGCTACGGCACGGGACTGCGCTCCGGCCGGTGGCTGCTGACGCTGCTCGGCGATGCCTATTCGCACTTTCTCGGCAACTACAATCTGCCGCTGTTTCACGGGCTGATCGGGCTGCTGTTTCTCGCGCTGGCATGTCAGCTTCTGTTTCGGGCGCTGCGGCTGGAGCAGCCGTGGCAGTGTGCGCTGCTCTCCGTTATCACCGTCGCCTTTCCCGCCGCCGCCTCGGCGATGCTATTTTCCTTCACAGTGCATTACTATCTGCTGGCGGTGCTGCTGGCGGCGGCCTCCGTTTGGCTCGTCACGCGGCGCGGCGCGGGCTGCTTTGTCCTGAGCGCAGTGCTGCTGTGCTGCTCGGTCGGGCTGTATCAGGCGTATTTCCCGCTGGCCGCCGCCGTTTTGGTGCTGCGGCTGCTGCGCGACTGCCTCGACGCGGGGCAGAAATGGAAAACCGTCGCGCTGAGGGCGCTGCGCTATGTCGGTATGCTCGCGGCGGCGATGATCCTGTACTTTCTGGCGCTGCATCTGTGCCTCGCGATTTATCATGAAACGCTTTCGCAGTATCGCGGCATCGACCACATGGGCCTGCTGCCGTTGGACCGGCTGCCGGAGCTGCTCTGGCGCGAAATTCGCTGCTTCTATCTGCTGGCCGGGGAAAATTACGCGTTCCTTGCGCCGACACGGCTGGTGCGCTGGGCGATTTGCGGTTCGCTGGGCCTGTCCGCGCTCGGGCTGATTCTCAACTGGCTTGAGCGCGATTGGAAAAAGCTCGTTACGGGGCTGTTGCTGCTGGCGGCGCTGCCGGTCGCGGCAAACGGTATTTTCCTGATGGCCCCGGATGCCGAAACGCACACGCTCATGACCTACGGCGCGGTCACACTGTTCTATCTGCCGCTCGTCGTCCTGTCCGGCGTTCGCTGGCGCAGCGATACGGCACGTCGTTGGACCGCCCTGCTGACGGCACTCTGCCTGCTCGGCGCAGCGACCGGCTACGCGTGGCAGGCAAATGGCTGCTACCGGACGAATTACTACGCCAACCGGGTCGTTTCCAGCTATTATCAGACCATGCTGACCCGCGCGAAGTCCGTCGAGGGCTATACGGCGCAGACGGAAATCGTTTTCGTCGGGCGGCATATCGGCGACCCCTCGCTTCGTGATGTCTGGGCCGACACGCCCTTCATTTTTGACGGACGGAGCACCGCCTCCGGCCAAATCAACGAATACAGCCGCGTGGAAATGATCGCCGCTTATCTCGGCACGCAGACGCGTTACGCAACCGATGCGGAGCTGACCGCCTACGCCGCCGAATTCGACGCAATGCCCTGCTACCCCGATGACGGCGCGCTCCGCCTGCTGGACGGGACGCTCTATATCAAGCTCTGCACCCCTAGCTACACATCTTTTGACTGAGAGGAAACAGAACCATGACCTACGAACTGACCTTTACCTTTGAGAACAATGAAGCGCCCGTGACCATCAACGTCAGCGACGAGGAAACGCTGCTCGACGCGGCGCGGAAGGCCAACGTGGCCATCGACGCGCCCTGCTCCGGCAACGGCTCGTGCGGCAAGTGCCGCGTGAAGCTGGTTTCCGGGCAGACCGAGGGCCTTCAGACCTCCCATATCTCCGACGAGGAGTTTGCCGAGGGCTGGCGGCTGTCGTGCTGCACCTACGCCCGCTCGGACGTGACGGTACAGGTGCCGGACATTGCCTCGGCCTACCGCAGCCGCATGAAAACCGCCGATCTGTCCTCCGGCGAGGAGGTCGCGATTTTTGAGCAGCTGCTGGACGGCGTACGCGAGGCGGGCATTGCGCTGAAAAACCGCTTTGAAGCCGTCGAATTGACGCTTGACGAGCCGACGCTCGACGACACCATGCCCGACAACGAGCGGCTGGAGCGTGCGCTCACGGAAAAGACCGGCTGCGATACGATCGAACTGCCGTTCTTCCCGCTGCGAAAGCTCCCGCACGTCCTGCGCGAGAGCAATTTCTCGGTCAAGGTCGCGGGCGAACGCTTTGACGACCGCTTCGTGGTCTATGATGTTCTCCCCGCGGCGGACACCGCGCCCCTCTGCGGTCTTGCCATTGATATCGGTACGACGACCGTTTCCGCCGTTCTGTTCGACCTGAAGGACGGCCGCCTGCTGGCCAAGGCCTCCGGCGGCAACGGCCAGATTCGCTACGGCGCGGACGTTATCAACCGCATCGTCGAGCAGGGCAAGCCCGGCGGCCGTAAGAAATTACAGGACGCAATTGTCAAGGAAACGCTCGTGCCGCTCATCGCCGCACTGTGCAAGCAGGCGGGCGTGACCGCCACGCGGATTCTGCGCGTGAGCGTCGGTGCGAATACCACCATGAACCATCTGCTTGTGGGCGTGGATGCCGAATCCGTGCGCACCGAGCCGTACATTCCCGCCTTCTTCCACTGGAACGGTCTGCGCGGCGGCGACCTTGCCCTGCCGGTGCACCCGAACGCCCGCATTCTGATTGCGCCGAATATCGGCTCCTACGTCGGCGGCGATATCACGGCGGGTACCTTCGCGGGCATGATTTGGAACAAGGACGAGCTGTCGCTGTTTATCGACCTCGGCACAAACGGCGAAATCGTGTTCGGCAACCGCGATTTTCTGATGTCCTGCGCCTGCTCGGCAGGTCCCGCCTTTGAGGGCGGCGACATCTCCTGCGGTATGCGCGCGACGGACGGCGCGATTGAGGCCTGCGAGATCGACGAGGCCACGCTGGAGCCGAAGCTGAGCATCATCGGCGAGGCCGGACAGAAGCCCGTCGGCCTGTGCGGCAGCGGCATCATCGACACGATTGCAGAGCTCTTCCGCACCGGCGCGATCAACGCCAAGGGCCTGTTCGTCCGCGAAAGCCCGCGCATCCTGCACGACCACCATGGCACGGGCCGGTATCTGCTGGCCGCGCCGGCGGAATCCGCCACGGGCCGCGAGGTCGCGCTTAACGAGGTCGATATTTTGAATTTCATCCGCGCCAAGGGCGCGATCTACTCCGCCATTGACACGCTTCTGTCCAGCATGGACATGGACGAGAGCGTGATCGAGGGCTTCTACGTCGCCGGCGGCATCGGCAGCGGCATCAACATGAAAAACGCCGTCCGCATCGGGATGTTCCCGAACGTGCCGCTGGAGCTGTTCCACTACATCGGCAACTCCTCACTCTCCGGCGCGTATGCCATGGCGCTGTCAGACGAGGCCGAGCAGAAGGTGGACGAGGTTGCGCGCAACATGACGTATGTCGAGCTTTCCACCCATCCTGGCTATATGGACAGCTTTGTGGCCGCCTGCTTCCTGCCCCACACGGACGCGTCGCGCTTCGCGGGATTGGAGTAAGCCCATGCAGGTAGAAAATCACAAGGAAGAAGTCCCCTTCGCGCACTATGCCGAGCAATTCGCCGCGCTTGACCCGATTGAGGCGGCGAAGCGGACGGGCGTAGCCTTTGACGGCGCGGCCTTTACCGTCCGGCTGCTCGGAACGGACTACCGCATCGCCTATCCTGATGCGGCAGTCACCGCACCGAGCGGCTCCGCGCCCCCGCTGCCGCTGCAAACCTTCCTGCTGCGGCTGCTGCTGCTCGGAAAGAGCGCTCCGGCGGACAACGACTTCAAGACCTTCCGCGAGCTGCCGTGGGGCGAGGTTTATATTCAGCCGTTCACGGGCCGTGTCCTGACCCGTGCGGCGTTCACCTTCGGCACGCGCATTGCCGCATTTCGTGCTGCGGCGGAAAAGCTGGGCGGCATTCCCCTGAGGCACGGTGATGCGGGCTATGAATTTACGTTATTTGATAATTACCGCCTGCGCCTGCTGGTCTGGGAGGGCGACGACGAGTTCCCGCCCAACGCGCAGCTCCTCTACACCGCGAATTTTGCTGACGGCTTCGCCGCCGAGGACCGCGTCGTCGCAGGCGATCTGCTGATCTCCGCGCTGAAAGCGGCGATGTAATTGTACTTCCCTTCGTATTACGCCGTAGGGGCCGATGCCCCACATCGGCCTTTACAGGCACTACCGGTTCTGCGTCCGGAATTCGCGGCGCGATGTGGGCATCGCGCCCTACGCAAAGTTGGAGGTGCGGCGCAAAAACAAACCGCTATACGTAGGGCGGGCTGCCCCCAGCCCGCCGTTGCTGGCACACCGGCCTTTTGCAAATTATATAAACAAGGAGAATCCTATGGAATTTCAATACAAAGGACTGAAGGGAACGCTGGAGCATCTGAGCGTTTCCGACAGCGACGTTGACAAGCATTTGGAGCGGATGCGTTCGCAGACGCCTGACATTACTGTTATCACGAATCGTCCGTCCGTGCTCGGCGACGAGCTGGTGCTGGATTATTCCGGCGCTGTGGACGGCGTGAAGTTTGACGGCGGCACGGCGCAGATGCAGACGCTGACCCTTGGCAGCGGGGCGTTCATCCCCGGCTTTGAGGAGCAGCTGCTGAACAGGAATCCCGGCGAGCGCGTGACGGTCCGCGTCCGCTTTCCGGAGCAATATCACGCGGCGGAGCTGGCCGGAAAGGACGCGGAATTCGACTGCTTGATTCACGAGATCCGCACCCACGGTGTCTACGCGCTCGACGACCGCTTTGCCCGCGAGGTCGGCCGCTGCGAAAACATGGCGCAGCTGCGTCAGGAGGTCAGGAAGGCCCTACAGGCCTATTACGACGACCGCGCCGAGGCCGAGCTGATGGACAGCCTGCTGCGGCAGGCGGCGGCCACATTGGACTACACGCCCACGCAGGCTGACCTGGACCGCGCGGTGGACGAGGAGCTGAACAATCTCCGTGCCCAGCTTGCCCAGCAGGGCCTGACGCTCGACGCATATTGCAGCTTTACGGGGAAAACCGAGGCCGAGCTGCGCGACGAGCTGCTGCCCGACGCGAAGCAGGGTCTGCTCATCCGCACAACCATTCAGAAAATCGCCGCACTGGAGGCCATCGTCGCCGAGGACGCGGAGATCGAGCGGGCGCAGCAGGAAATCTGCCGTCAGAACAACATCAACCTCGATCAGCTCGACGATGATTCCGTCGGCGCATTCGAGCAGGCAGTCATCCAGACCGTCGTTGCACGGAAGGTTCTTGCACTGGTGCGCGATGCGGCCGAGGTTTCACAAAAAGCCGTGTAATGTTTATGTTTTGCTTTATAACGCTGCATTTTTTGGCGACGTTTCCAAGCAAAAATTCATCTTATGTTTTTTTGTAGGTTTTGTGTAAAATTTCCTTTCCGGATATTGACAAGGCCGCAGTCGGATGCTATAATGCAACCATACCGATATATTTATATCGAATGATGCCGGGAGTCGCGGACGAATGAAGCGCGGCATCAAAGAAAAATTATTCCCGGGGGTAGTGAAAGATCCCGGGACTACAAGGAGGAAATCCCCATGGCAATCGAATTCAAGGACGGCAAGTACGTAGACGAAACCGGTCGTGTGACCCTCGACCCCACCGTCTACAAGGACTGGCAGATCGCTGAGGAAGCCGAAAAGACCCTTCCCTCCGTGGATTATTTCCGCGAGAAGCTGGGCCTGCTCCCCGATGAGATCATCCCCTACGGCAAGACCCCGAAGCTTGACTTCATCAAGATCATGAACCGCCTGAAGGACAAGCCCGACGGCAAGTTCATCGAAGTCACCGCCATCACCCCCACCCCGCTGGGCGAGGGCAAATCCACCACCTCTCTGGGTCTGATCGAGGGTCTGGGCAAGCTCGGTAAGAACGTTGGCGGCTGCCTGCGTCAGCCCTCCGGCGGCCCGACCATGAACGTCAAGGGTACCGCTGCCGGCGGCGGCAACGCGCTGCTCATGCCGATGACCGAGTTCTCTCTGGGTCTGACCGGCGATATCAACGACATCATGAACGCCCACAACCTTGCCATGGTCGCGCTCAATGCCCGTATGCAGCATGAGCGGAACTATAACGACGAGCAGCTTGCCAAGCGTGGTCTGAAGCGTCTGGACATCGACCCCAAGCGCGTCGAGATGGGCTGGGTCCTCGACTTCTGCGCGCAGGGCCTGCGCAACATCATCATCGGCATCGGCGGCACGAAGGACGGCTACCTCATGGAGTCCAAGTTCGGCATCGCTGTCGGCTCCGAGCTGATGGCCATTCTCGCCGTCGCCCGCGATCTGAAGGATCTGCGTGACCGCATCGGCAAGATCGTCGTCGCCTACTCCCGCAGCGGTGAGCCCGTCACCACCGAGGATCTCGAGGTCGCCGGTGCAATGGCTGCGTGGATGCGCAACACCATCAACCCCACCATGTGCTACTCCGTCGAGCATCAGCCCGTGCTGATCCACGCCGGCCCGTTCGCCAACATCGCCATCGGTCAGTCCTCCGTTATCGGCGACCGTCTGGCGCTGAAGCTGTTCGATTACCATGTCACCGAGTCCGGCTTCGCTGCCGACATCGGCTTTGAAAAATTCTGGAACGTCAAGTCTCGTCTGTCCGGTCTGACCCCGAACGTTTCCGTTCTGGTCGCGACCATCCGTGCGCTCAAGATGCACGGCGGCGGCCCGGCGGTCGTTGCCGGCCGTCCCCTCCCGGCAGAATACACCGAGGAGAACCTGGAGCTGCTGGAAAAGGGCTGCGAGAACCTGTTCCACCATGTCAACACCATCAAGAAGTCCGGCATTGTTCCGGTCGTCTGCATCAACCAGTTCTACACCGACACCGACGCCGAGATTGCCCTCATCCGCAAGCTCTGCAAGGAGAAGGGTGTCCGCTGCGCTCTGTCCAACCACTGGCGCTACGGCGGCGAAGGCGCCATCGAGCTGGCCGAAACGGTCATTGATGCCTGCAACGAGAAGAACGAGATCAAGTTCCTCTATCCGCTCGAAATGCCGCTGCGTCAGCGCGTTGAGCTGATTGCAAAGGAAGTTTACGGCGCGGACGGCGTTGACTGGGCGCCTCTGGCACAGGAGAAGGCAAAGCGCTTCGAGAGCGACCCGAAGTACGCCGACTACTGCACCATGATGGTCAAGACCCACCTGTCGCTGTCCCACGAGCCGAGCTGGAAGGGCGTTCCGAAGGGCTGGCGTCTGCCCATCCGCGACATCCTGGAGTACGGCGGCGCGAAGTTCCTCTGCCCGATGGCAGGCACCATCTCCATGATGCCCGGCACCAGCTCCGACCCGGCCTATCGCCGCATCGACGTCGATACCGAAACGGGCAAGGTTTCCGGCCTGTTCTAATCTCAAATTCCAAAAGCTCCGGCGAAAATCGCCGGAGCTTTTCCCGGATATCCGCAGGTCGCAGGAGGGACGCGGCATGGCACGAGATCTATTGCAATATCAGCGCGGGGACCGAACGATCCGCGTTCGCCGCTATTGGAACCGCACCGAGCTGCGGATCGACGACAGCGTTGCGGACGTGAAGCGCGGCATTATCGAAGCGCGTTACACGCTCTGCGCGAAGATCGGGGACGACGAAATACTCGTCGAGATGCTCCCGCAATCCACCGGCGGCAGCATGAATCTGAAAATCAACGGCGTGCTGGTAACCAGCGCCTGGCGGAGCCATTGACACCTCCCACCGCGCGTGTTTCGACACGGCTTGCAGCAAAAGCAACGTGCCTGCAACGGGCCGATGAAGGCATCGGCCCCTACGCACAATGGGGCGTTTTTTGCTCACAAGGTCGGTCTTTGCGTAGGGCACGATGCCCTCATCGCGCCGTCCCCGCCGCAGCGGATGTTTCAATCCGTGCCGTCAGGCACACCGCAATGCTTCCCTATTCAACCGTTCACGCATCGAAAGCGCCCTTGTAGCGTTTAAGGGAGGAGAGATTCCTATGGCAAAAGAGAAGCGTTTTGTCCGTATTCTTTCTGAGGGCAAGCTGTCCGGGAGCGAAATTTGGGTGGACACCGTTACGGGTGTCAACTATTTCTATCACAACGCGGGCTACGGCGCGGGACTGACCGTGCTGCTCGACCGCGACGGCAAGCCCATCGTTTCCCCACTCCCGCTCCGCGAGGAAGATATTAAATAATATATAAGGAGGAATTCCTATGGATATGACCACAAAATCCTGCCGTGAGTTTGTCACGGTTCTGGCTTCCAATGAACCCGCGCCCGGCGGCGGCGGCGCTGCTGCGCTCGTCGGCGCGATCGGCACTGCACTGGGCAACATGGTCGGCTCGCTGACCGTCGGCAAGAAGAAGTACGCCGACGTCGAGGCCGAGATTGTCGCCCTGATGAAAAAGTGCGACGCACTGCAAACCGAGCTGCTTGACCAGGTCCCCGCCGACGCGGAGGGCTTCGTCCCGCTGGCTAAGGCCTACGGCATTCCCAAGGATGACCCGACCCGCGAAGCGGTGCTGGAGGAAGCGACCGTCATCGCCTGCAAGGTCCCGGTCCACATCATGGAGCTGTGCTGCGAGGCGCTGGAGGCCATCAAGACCTTCGCCGACAAGGGCAGCCGCCTCGCCGTTTCCGACGCGGGCTGCGGCGCGGTCATCGTGAAGTCCGCTCTGCAGGCGGCCTCCCTGAACGTGTTCATCAACACCAAGACGCTGAAAAACCGCGCCTATGCCGACGAGCTGAACGCAAAGTGCCTGTCCATGCTCGACACCTACGGCAAGCTGGCCGACGAGATTTTTGAGACCGTGAAGAACGGCTTTTTCAAATAATAAAGGAGAGAAAACGCCATGGCAAAACAGCTTTTGGGCAAGGAAGTTACCGACGCCCTGAACGCGAAGCTTATTGAACGCACCACCGCTCTGAAGGAAAAGGGCGTTACCCCCACCCTTGGGATCCTCCGCATCGGTGAAAACCCCAGTGACCTGTCCTATGAAAAGGGCGCAACGAAGCGTGCCGAGCTGATCGGCATCGCGGTGCAAAAGTTCGTCCTCCCGGAGGATGCAACGAAGGAAGCCGTCCTCGCCGAGATCGACAAGCTCAACGCCGACCCCGCAATCCACGGTGTTCTGATGTTCCGCCCGCTGCCCAAGCACCTCAAGGCGGACACCGACGAGATCTGCAACCGCCTCGACCCGCGCAAGGACGTGGACTGCATGACGGACCTCTCCAACGCCGGTGTGTTTGAAGGCCGCGCCGATCTGGGCTTCGCCCCCTGTACCCCCGCCGCCTGCATGGAAATTCTGGACTACTACGGCATCGACTGCAAGGGCAAGAACGCCGTCGTCATCGGCCGCAGCCTTGTCGTTGGCAAGCCCGCCGCGATGATGCTCATGGGCAAGAACGCCACCGTCACCGTCTGCCACACCAAAACCGTCAACACGGCGGAAATCTGCCGCAACGCGGACATTCTCGTTTCCGCAGCCGGCGTTCTGAACTCGCTGACGAAGGAGTTCGTCCGTCCGGGCCAGATCGTGATCGACGTTTCCATCAACTGGGACGAGAACAAGCCCAACGCACGCGGCACGCTCGGCGCGATTGCGGGCGACGCGGTGTTCTCCGAGGTCGAGCCGATCGTTGAGGCCATCACGCCCGTTCCCGGCGGCGTGGGCAGCGTCACGACCTCCGTCCTGATGAAGCACGTCATCGAAGCGGCGGAGCGTGCCTAAAATCGAGGTGGCTTTTTCATGACCAAGCTCAAAAAAATGGAGGAAAGCGGCTTTCTCAAGCTCGTTTTCGCCCTCTTTACGCTGGCATTCCTGATCGCCGCTGTGGCCATGCCCGACCGCGGCACGATGCTCGACGGCTTCGTCAACATTCAGAAGCTGACGTGCAAGGTTTCGACCAACAACTTCGATAACGGCGGCTACGCGGGCGCGTTCTTGAACGCTGGTGTCGTCTGCCTGATCCTGACGGCGCTCTACTGTCTGCCGAAGGTCAAGGCCAATGCCGTATCCTTCCTCGCGTTCGTGCTGACGGCGGGCTTCACCTTCTGGGGCATCAACGCAGTCAATCTCTGGTTCGGCTTCCTCGGCGTTTTGCTGTACTGCGCGGTCAAGCGCGTCAGCCCCGCCTCGCAGGTCAACGCCATGCTCTTTACCACCGGCCTTGCGCCGCTGATCTCCGATCTTCTGCTGCGCTACCCCAACGCGGAGGCCGTCGGCTTCCACTGGGCGGGTCTGCTGCTGGCGCTCGGTGTCGGCGTGTTCATCGGCTTCCTGCTGCCGTTCGGCCTCGGCCATTCGCCGAAAATGCACAAGGGCTTCTCGCTGTATAACGCGGCAGTTCCCCTCGGCCTGACGGCGTTCTTCCTGCGGGCTGTGCTGTATAAGGTGCTGGGCGTGGCCGTTCCCGGCGGTGCGACGACCAGTTTGGATGTCGCCTCGTGGCCCATTGCGAACATTTTCTGCTTCGTCCTGTTCGGCCTATGCATCGTTCTGGCGCTGGTGCTGGGCGCAACGCCGAAAAGCTACTGGGCACTGCTGAAGGACAGCGGCTACGGCGTCGATTATTCGCAGAAATACGGCAACGCGGCCTCTCTGATGAACGTCGGCGTGTACGGGCTGTTCATCGTGCTATACTATAATGCGATTGGCGCAACGTTCAACGCCGTCACGTTCGGCTGCATTTTCTGTATGCTCTCCTGCGCCTGCTCCGGCAGCCATCCGCGCAATGTCCTGCCAATCATGCTGGGCTATGTCGCGATGTCGTTTATTATGAAGTGGTTGAGCGTGAGCGTGCTGGGCATGGAATTCGCGCAGGCAATCAACGCGCAGGCCGTCGTGGTCGGGCTGTGCTTCGCAAACGCCTTGTCCCCCATCTCCGGCAAATACGGCTGGGGCGCGGGCGTTCTGGCCGGTGCGGCGCACTATCTGCTCGTTACCAGCGTCCCCGATCTGCACGGCGGCTTCTGCCTGTACAACGGCGGCTTCACTGCGGGCTTCATCTGCATGATCTTCCTTCCCGTTCTCGAAGGTCTTTGCCGCACGATTGACGACCGCCGCGCCGCGAAGGCAAACTAATAAAAAACGGAATCGAAGGGGTTTCCTCCGATTCCGTTTTGCTTTATTCTGCAAGCTCACGGTACATCGCCGAAGCGTCATCCTTGCGGACGGCATCGGCGACGGCCAGCACCTCGACGGCGACCGTGCGGCTGCCGAAGGCAATGCGGATCACGTCGCCGACCTTCACGTCGTAGGATGCCTTGGCAGGCCGGTCATTGACGGTCACACGGGCGTTGTCGCAAGCCTCGTTGGCGACGGTACGCCGCTTAATCAGGCGCGACACCTTGAGATATTTATCCAGTCGCATTCAATTCTCCTAACAGAAAACGGGGCTGCGAAAGGCAGCCCCGTTTTTGGCATACTTACTTGGAAACGGCGTCCTTCAGGGCCTTGCCTGCCTTGAAAACAGGAACGCGGGTCGCGGGGATTTCGATGGTTTCCTTCGTCTTGGGGTTGCGGCCCATACGAGCCTCGCGGGTCTTGGACTCGAAGGAGCCAAAGCCGACGAGCTGGACCTTGTCGCCCTTGACCATAGCGTCGGTCAGGGAGTCAACAACAGCGACGAGCGCCTTTTCCGCATCCTTCTTGGACAGGCCGGACTTTTCCGAAACGGCCGCGATCAGTTCAGTTTTGTTCATAGTAGTTACCTCTTTCTAAAAAAATAATATGGTCCCGGTCTCCCGGCGCAGTCGGCGGAATTGGGCAGCACACTGCTGCGTGACCGGTAATTTCCCTTCCTATAAAATTTACCACAAAATGTACAAATACGCAAGTAAAAAATTGGGATTTTTTATTGCAATCTCAAGACTTTTGCGATTTTTTCGCCCTTGGGCAGCAGCAGGCAGTCCTCATAGGTGATCGCCTTCAGTACGACGACCAGTAAAGCGTAGATAATCACGGCGACGACGATCGCGCCAAGGCAGCAGACCGCCGCACTGGAAATCACCTTACTCAGCAGCTCATTGGCAAGATATGTGGCAACTCCCATCACAAGTGCCGCAACACCGGCCTTCCAAAGCCGCGGCAGCAGCTTCGGGGGGGCCTCCAGCACGCGGCGCATCGCAATCACGTTCAGAATCATAATAACCAGGAAGCACACGAAGGTGCCGACCGGCGCACCGATGATGGCGATGTCCGGGTTGCCGACGAGGATGAAATTCACACCCAGCTTTGCAAGGCCGCCGATGAGTGTGTTAATGACCGGCAGGACCATGTGATTGTGCGCCTGCATGATGGCGGTGGTCATGGTCGTGATGCTGTTGATGAGCACCGTGGGGGCCAGCAGCGCCAACAGCCACGAAGCGATTTGGAGCTTCTCGCCGGAATAGCCGCCGAGCAGCGACATGATCGGCTCGGCCAGCACGAACAGGCCGACCGTACACGGCATGGCGATCAGGCTCATCAGGCGCAGGGACGAATCCTGCACCATCTTCACGCCCTTCGCGTCCTTCAGCGTCAGGTGGCTCGTGATTGCAGGGATGATTGCCGCCGTGATGCAGGGAATGAACGCCGTCGGCAGATTAAAAATCGTCTGCGCGAAGGAGTAGATGCCCTTGCCGATCGACGTGGCATGTTCGGCGAGCGTGACCTCTGCCGAGCGGGACGCATCCTGCGCGGCAATGGCCAGCAGACGGCCCATCACGTTCAGTGACTCCGGCGTCGTCTTATCCGCCGCAACAACCATCCGCCAGTTGACGGTGGACGCGTCGAGCAGGTTGATGAGCTGTAGGCCCGCCGCACCGATAGTGATCGGAATGGCAATGGCAAGCAGGGCTTTTAGGGTCTTGCCGAACGGTTCGGCCGTACCGCCGAGAGCGGCGACCTCCTTCCGATTGCGCAGATAGCGGGCAAAGACGTAAACCGCTGCGAAGCCCGCGCCCAACGTGATGCCGAGGATCGTCGCACCGGAGGCCAGCGCCGGGTCGTCCCATTTGCGCATGACCAGCCACGCGAAGCTCAGGCCGAGGAACAGCTTGCCCATTGCCTCGATGACCTGGCTGACAGCGGTCGGTCCCATGTCGCCCTGCCCCTGGAAGAAGCCGCGGAATGCGGAGGTCAGGCAGATGAACAGCACGGCCGGGCCGAGCGTCAAAATGGAATACCACGTCTGCGGGCTGTGCATCAGGTCCGTCGCCAGCAGACGCGGGAAGCAGACCATCGCCAGCGTTCCCAAAATGCCGACGACCAGATACGATGTCAGCGCGGCGCGGAAAATGCGCTGCATCTGCCGCCCGTTATTGAGTGTCCGCGCCTCGGACACCATGCGGCTCATGGCCACGGGCAGACCGGTCGTGGACAGCACCAGCAGGAACGAATAAATGTCGTAGGCATTGCTGAAATAGCCGTAGCCCGCGTCGCCGATGATGCTCTTCAGCGGGATCTTGTAGAACATTCCGATGACCTTGACGATGATCGTCGAAACGGACAGGATCGCCGCGCCGGTCAGGAAATTTTGCTTTTTTACGCTGCGTTTTTCTTCCAAGCTTATCCTTCCTTCTTCTCGCCGAACAGCTTCGGCATGACGTACTCCGCAAGCTCGCGCACGACCGCGTTGAGGTCGATGGTCTTGTATTCGCCTGCGGCGTAAAGAATTTTGCCGCGCACCATGGTCATCACCACATCACTGCCCTTTGCGGCGTAGGCAAGGTGGCTCATTACATTGTGACAGGGCATCAGGTGCGGCTGCGTGAAGTCGAGCAGGATGAGGTCGGCATCCATGCCGAGCTTGATCATGCCGCATTCGGCCTCGCGGCCCTGCGCCCGTGCGCCGCAGACCGTTGCCATCATCAGCGCAGCCTGTGCGGGCAGCGCTTTGGGGTTCAGGCTCGTACCCTTGGCCATGTAGGTCGCCGCACGAAGCTCCTCGAACAGATCCAGATTGTTGTTCGACGCGCTCGAATCCGTGCCGAGGCAGACGTTCATGCCCGCACGCACCATGTCCTCGACCTTGGCACAGCCGGAGGCCAGCTTGAGGTTGGAGCAGGGATTGTGCGCAGCGGATACCTTGCGCTTGGCCAGCAGCGCCATATCCTCCGGCTCCAGCCAGACGCAGTGCGCAGCGGTCACGGGAACGTCGAACACATGGTGGCAGTCCAGCACCTGCGCCGGGGTCAGGCCATAGCGCTCCTTGCACTCGTCATGCTCGCGCTTCGTTTCGGACAGATGGATCTGCATCCGCAGGCCCTCGTTGATGCAGTACTCGCTCATGGCCTCCCAGAGGCGGTAGTCCGAGGTGTACTCCGCGTGGATGCAGCCCTCAATTTTGATGCGGCCCTGATCGAAATTATGCCACTTTTCCTTCATCTCGACCAGATCTTTACAGGCCGGATGGGTGTCAAACGAGAAGTCCTCGCCGAACAGCGACGCGCCGCGCGAAACGTTGGCCTTGATGCCGCTCTCGGCGACCGCCTTAATCTTACCGCTCTGGTCAACCTCGACCTTTGACGGGTCGTTGCTGTGCCACCATACCCCGCGCTCGGTCGCGTTCTCGGGGCCGAATGTGACGGTGAGTGTGTCGGTGCTTCCCGACTCAATGGTAAGATTGCCCGTGCCGAGCGATATTCCCGTTATTTCGACAAAGTCGGTCGGCTTCGGTCCGCGGCTCGTTACGATGAACATATCGGTGCCCGATTCGACCTTCGTTCCGGGCGCGACGCTCTGCATATCGACCGTTCCCTCTGCAGCGACATCCGAATATGCGCTGAGCACGGTGACGTTATAGCCGAGCGATGAGAGACGCTTGAGCGCGTCCTTTTCGGTAAGCGTTGTAATATCGGGCATGGTATCGGGCGCTCTGCCGAGACTGACGGTCAGCTCGACGGCATCCTCCGCCTTGAAGATGATATTCTTTGCGGGGAACTGCTCGAGCACCGTATTCTCGTCTGCGGTATAGCTGTAGCTGCCGCAGTATATCGGCTCGCCCTTGTAGCCTGCGCGCGCAAACT
>OIZL01001066.1_pt1 | contig 16504 bp, 16 predicted proteins | sample 1588541 | NCBI WGS metagenome assembly OIZL01 (sample SAMN03283285) | human gut metagenome | biome: human-associated habitat; material: feces | host: Homo sapiens | place: Peru | collected 2012 | reverse complement strand
TTCTTTTTGCCCATATTTCCACTTGTTCAACTGCTGCTGCTCTAAATGTATCTGCTGCTGCTATAATTACACTTTTGCCTTCTTTTTTTATTCTGTTTGCCATTTTCCCAATTGATGTTGTTTTTCCTACGCCATTTACTCCTACTACTAGAATAACAGTAGGTTTTTTAGATAAGTCAAGTCCGTTTTCTTCTTCGTCTAAAATCTTTTTCATTTCTTCTCTTAATGCATTCTTTACGTCTTCTTCACTTTCTATTTTTTCTTTTTTTATTCTGTTTCTTAATCTTCCTATTATTTCTACAGATGTATCTACACCAATATCTGACATGATTAGTATTTCTTCTAGTTCTTCTAGTAACTCTTCATCTACTTTTCTAAAGCTACTAAATACGCTATTTATTTTATCTCCAAATGAGTTTCTTGTTTTTCCAAGTCCATTTTTTAATTTATCAAAAAATCCCATATTTTAAGTACCTCTTCTCCTTTGTTATTTTTCTGCTAAATAGTATATCATACTTTTATAATCTTTGCAAAATTTTAGTTAGGAAGCTTATTACAACATCAAAAGCTATATAGTTCTTACTATATAGCTTTTAATATTATTCAATTATTATTCTATTATCTTGTATTTTATTCTTTATTTCTTCTGCCCTATATGAATGTATTCTATATTCGTTTTTGTTATCAAATTTTATTATTACTGCTTTTGTATATTCTTGATTAGAATATTCTTCAATTATAAGACTTGCTTTACATTGCTTCAAAGTTTCAAATGTTGTCATGAATCCTATTCCACTACCGCCTGTTGCTTTATGTGTTGTTGTTCTCTTTAATCCAAGCTTTGATAACGTTTCTATTTCAAACTCTCTGCCTGTATCATAAAATTTTATTTGATAATTATTGTCTTCTTTATCTAGAACAACTTTAATTCTTCTATCTTTATTCTCACTACAGTTTATTGCAATAATTGCATCTCTTATATGGTCTGCAAGCATTGTTTCTAACTTGTTTTGTGGAATTTTTGTTTCTAGGATTTCATTAATATCAAAATCTATTTTTAGTTCAAAGCTTATTTTGTCTTTTTCTGCTTCTTGTTTCATATATTCTAATAAGTTATCTGTGCTAAAAATATTTGTTTTTGGAAGTTTATTTTCTTTTATTACTGATGCCACTTCTTCTTTATATTCTTTTGATAGTTTCTTTATTGAAGATAATATATCTCCATATTCTTCTGCAAATTCTTCATTTGTTTGTAGTTTTGTGCCTAGCTTTATTACTGCTTTTTCCATTGCAGAAATTCTATGACTGTATTTATGATTTATTTGCAAGACGTCTGCTAATTCTGTTTGTAAGTCTTTTATTTTCTCATCTTGCTGTTTAATTTGTTCTTGTTGAATTTCTACTGTTCTTTCTTTCATTTTTTCTTTATAGTATTTTGTAATACTTTTCTTGATCCAATATATCATTAGAATTCCTCCAAAAAACAAGCAAATTAATAAAAATGTTTTTAAAGAATAATTATTGCAGAAACCATATACGGTAAATGAAATAATTGTCATAGAAGATATAGCAATCCCTATAATATTTATCTTTGCATTGTAGTCTCTATTGTGCAGAAATTGTAAACCATTTTTGAAGCGTTTTATTCTAAAAAATGAAACCGTTAATTCTGTTTGAATAACCCCTATTATAATATATTCTAGTATATTATATTTATTTAAGTCCATTTGTAGTATCTTCATTAGTAAAAAATTCAAAATGCTTGCCAAGAATATACATATTATAGTAATAGTATTTGCTATTGACGAAATAACAATTCCTCTCATCATGCTAATGTTAAAAAATATTGAATATATTATGCTAAACGCAAGATAATATATTAGGTATGCTAATAAGACTCCTGTTTCTTTTCTCATTATTGAATAAATTAATCCCCAAAAAATACATAATATTAATTTTTCAAGTATTTTTTCTTTTACCTTTGTGTTCATTATTTTATCTATTGCATAATAATTTGAAATACATATAAAAATCATTTTTATAAATGATATATACCATGGTAAAGACATATTCTTCCCTTCTTTTTTCACCATTTCAGTACAACTTATTATAATAGATAAAAGATATATTATCAACAAATATTTTCATTTGTTTAAAGCAAATGAAATTTCAAGCAATCCTTTTACATAAAAGTCAGAAACTTATTATTACTATTTACAATTCACATAAAGTATTTGTCTTTATTCCAATTTAATGGATTATTTTGTATATATTGAATTATTTCTAAATACTCTCTTTCGTTTCTGATTATATGTTCATAGTAATTTCTTTGCCAAATCTTATTATTAATTTCTCTATTTGTTAATCTTTTAAATGTAGAAACCATTGATGGAATTATAGCATTTGTAGGGGTCGGCGTCCCCGACGACCCTTTTTCTTCTAATATTTCACAAATCAAATGTATATGATTTGGCATTATTATATAGTAACTAATGCATATATTTTTATATACTTTATTTATCGATTGTATATATTTATCTGCTACTGCTCCCTCATATAACAAACTAATTTGTGCCTCATTTGTTTTTTCTTTAAATATTACACTAGATAAAAGACATTCTCTATTCTTTGTGCAAATTGTTATGAAGTACATTCCTTCTTGCGAATAATTATATTGTTTTATTCTTATTTCTTTTCTTTTTTGTACTTTATTGTTTTCCATATAATTATTTTATCATTTATTTTTAGCACTTTTTGTCGATTCATTGCACTTTAGTATTATTTTTTGGGTCGTCGGGGACGCCGACCCCTACTAAAAAAAACACTACTGGCAGTTATGTCAGTAGTGTTTTTTTCTATTTAATTTTAACTTTAAGCTCCAAATATTTTGCTTAGGTAATCCAAAAATTCTTTCCACATAGTCACATCCCCCTTTCTATTAACATATTTTTTGTTTTTGGCTTCTATTTTGTTTCTATAGTTCTATGTTAATAAGAAAGGTCGCATACGCGTATTCACTATTGAATTTAATATGTAACCTTTCTTTACTGTACAATGAAAAATGTTGTGCCTAGGGGCACAGGTAAAAGTCGATTTCCTTGTACAATAAAAAAATACTACTAAAATTTGTAATTTTTAGTAGTATTCTGGTTTAGAATATTTGATTAAATTTGAGTTAAATTGATTTTTTGATTTTATCTACGTAATAATAAATTAATTCTGTTGGAGTTGGAACTCCTGTATTGTAGTTTACTGCTGCTGTATAATATTTTTGTAAATCTTCTATTGATGATTTTCTCCATGCGTGTTCTATTGCAGTTTGAATTGAACGTCCTATTGTACTATTTCCTTTCTTATATTCTTTTGCTAAATGTAAGAATACATTTTCTTTGTCTTTGTCATTTTCTATTATATAAATAATTGCATCATGTATGTACTTTCTTCCTATTAAGTGTGAGCTAATACCTATTAAATTTAGCTCTCTGTTAATTCTATCTGAAAGATTATCTCTAAATTCACTTATAGTTTCCGTATTTGTATTTTTATTAATATTTTCTGTTCTATTTATTTTACAAAGTAATAGTATGTTTTCCACTATTAACTCTGGAGAGTAATCTTCTTTTAATTTATGAAATATTAAGTCTGCACCATTGTTATGAGCATAAGTGTAAACTGTTTTTGATGATATGTTTGTTGTTATAACTATTACTGGTTTTACATCTAAGTCAAGTTCTTTAATTTGTTCTAGCACTTCAAGTCCAGAACCTTCTCCATTATTTAGTTCTATGTCTAGTATAATTGCATCCGGGACATAAATTTTTATATCTTTAATTGCCTCTTTTGATGAATTTGCTGTTTTTACTAGTTTAACATCATTTCGTGCATCTATGTAATCTTTTATGTTCTTGCAATCTTGTAAATCATCTTCAACTAATAGTATATTTATTACTCCATTTTTATTCATTGTTAATTCACTCCTTTGCTTTTCTCCCAGAAAAATATAACACACAAGATTTTATTTTTCTACTTATTGCTCAAATTCAATTATTATTTCGTCTTTTTATTACTTTATTAGTTATAAAATTGCATATACCTTTTATATATTTTGCTTTTTTGCAATCCTTGTGATAAAATTTTATTTTAAGGAGGCTATTATGAAATTTTTAGTTCAAAGGGTTACAGAAGCCAGTGTTACGGTTGATAATATTGTTACAGGTAAAATAGAAAAAGGTTTTTTAGTTTTAATAGGCATTACTCATTCTGATTCTAAAGATGATGCAGATTTTTTAATTAATAAATTGTTGAATTTAAGAGTTTTTAGTGATGAAAATGGTAAAATGAATTTAAATATTAATCAAGTTAATGGTGAGCTTTTACTTGTTTCACAGTTTACTTTATATGCTAATACTTCTCATGGAAATAGACCTGATTTTTTAGAAGCAGCTAAGCCAGCTTATGCGGAAGAATTGTATGAGTACATTATTAAAGAATGTAAAAATAGAAATATAAATGTGCAGACAGGTATATTTGGAGCTGATATGAAAGTGCATTTATTGAATGATGGACCTGTTACTATAATGCTAGAAAAATAGTTTTAAAGAGAAGAATCCTTTAATAGAATTCTTCTCTTTTTTGATTTATTTTCTAATCCTCTCTTAGTGTATACTGACTAACATCTGGTTCTACAAATATTTGATCATCTACATTGTCAAATTCATATTCTCTAGTTGCTGTTGTATCATCTATAATTGTTTTTATTACTAATCCAGTTTCTTTTTCTATATAGTATTCTGTATTATTTGTTCCGTATAGCAAATATGGGCTTAGATAATTCTTTATAGCATAGCAATTTTTTTCTTCGATTTTAGCAGTTTTTATTCTTGCTGGAATACTGTATAAAAATGTTTGCCATAAATTATCTGTTTGGAAAATGTCAATTATTTGAGCACCTACCATTGAGCTTGCACTGTTTAATTTAACAGTTTTAGAATCTTTCGTTTCGGTAAATGCGTCTATTCTTGTTCCATTATTATACATTGATAATTTAGTAATTTCTCCGATTATCATCTTTTCTCTCAATAATGATAAGTTGTTTTTTGTCTTTTGTATAATAATTAGTAGTAATTGTTTGTTTATGTTCTTCATTAAATGAAACTATTTTCATATGATAATTATTGCTATTAATATAATTTGATAGTTTTTTTTGCGTGTTGGATATAATTATCATGTTTCTAACTGTATGAATTAAAATTATGATAATTATTGCAAGTAAGATAATTCCTAGTCTTTTTAATATTTTTTTCTTATTCATAAAAAGCACCTCATTTCTTTGGTGTAGCCTAGCTATCATAAGCTTTTTTGCTTTTAGACCTATGGCTTTGCGTCATAAACTTTCGCTTATTTTGCCTTTTTACTAATATACTATAATTATACCATATTTTTCTAGTTAAAGCAAAAAAGACCAGTTAACTGGTCTTTTGCTGCTTACATTTCACATTTCAAACTTTGCTTTTTCTAGCAGAGCTTTCCATTCTTCCTTACACTTTTTAGGATATGAACTTTTATCAGAAAGTGGAAAGTATATTCCTCTAGGTTGAAATCCTGCATCTTTTAGTAACTTAACAGCCTTTTGAGTATGTGGAGTAATAAATATTTCTCCATTCATAACATAGAGTATTGTTACTCCTCTTGCCACATAAAATCCTTCAAGATTATATATATCCGGAATATTAATAGCTTCTTCTTTGTTGAGATGTAGTGGTAAAACAACAACATCTCCATTTTCAACTTTGAGTCTTTTCTCTTCTGGTATCGGGTTATCCTCAATTGTAATTTTGCAAGCCATTTTTTATCCTCCTCAAAATTATTTGTTGCAATTTGTATACTGCGATTGCCAACTTGGATCTGTTTAAAAATGGTTACTCTTTATTTTAGCACATCTTATATATTTTTGTCAAAACGCTGGATATATTTTTATTTTGGAGCTTCTAGGCAGAATCGAACTGCCGACCTACGGGTTACGAATCCGTTGCTCTACCAACTGAGCTATAGAAGCATATACTATATTTTAACATATTTTTGTATAAAAACAATAGGGAAAAAACTTTTTGTTGCTTTACATAATATTGAGTGGTATAATACTATTACATATAGTTAAGCTTTGCTTAACAAAATACTATAAAGGAGGCTCGTTTTAACCCACTTGGATAAGTGACATATTTTATTCTATCAATTTTATTGGAGGAAAAAAATATGTTAAATAGGAATTTTAAACCTGCTTTTGTTGTGGTCTTTGTATTGCTTGTCGTTCTTGTTTTCTTTATACTCTATAACAGCTGGAAAAATGATTTAAAAGAAAACATTAATTTCGAAAGTATCAAGTCTCAGCAAATAAGTCAAGAAGATAGTTTAAAAGATAACATTGTAAATGCAAATAATGTTATTTCGTCTATTAAATCAGATACTAAAATTGTTTTATGTACAGTGGATGGAAAATATTATTTGTCACATGACAAAACAAAGAAAAGCAATGCTATATTTGAATGGTTTATGACTTCTCGAATTGATTTGGTTTGTGACTATTCAATATGTTTTGCAATTGACACATCAAGTTTAAATTTTTCTGTTCAGGATGGAACTGTTTGGGTCTACTTTAGTGAAGATGATATATATATCAATTCACTAACCGTTCACAACTCTGTATCTGATGAGATTACAGCTCTATTTGGAAGTAAATACTCCTCTTCTGAAGTTCTCGCTTTGGAACAAATTATAAAAGAAAATATTCAAAGTGATGCTATGATGAAAAGAGAGAATATTATTTTAGCAAAAGCTAATTTAATAGTTTATTTATCAGATTTAGCAGAATCGTTCAATGCAGAAATAGTAATTTGTGAACAATAATTTTAGAGGGTGCACAATAGCTGCACCCTCTTTCTTTTTTCTTTATATTTATTTAAAAATGTCTTCCACCTTTTGGTTTATCATCTTTGTTTTGATTCTCTTCTATTTTTTCGTTATTTGTTTCTATTTCATTTTTTCTGTCTTTGTAAATATCTTCTATATTGTTTGGTTTTTCTTCTGCTTTTGTTATGTTTTCAGTTTCATTTATTGCTGTTACTTCATTATTGTTCAAGCTGTTAAGCTTTCCTATTTTTACTAATAATTCTTGATACTTTTTATAATCTACTACTATATAGATTGATAGCCCTATTAATGCAACTATACAGAACATTAAGGCTCCAAAAACTGCTTTTTCTTGATTATTTGCATACCAAGTAGAAACTCCACCAAATATTCCTTTGAACCAATTTGATATTTTTCCTATTATTGTTGGTTCTGCATTTTTGTTAAATTTTATTGTATATGTTTTTGTTTCTTCTTGTTCTGTTGGTTCTGCTCCTTCTTCTTGGGGTTCTATAGTAATTTTATTTTTAACTGTTATTGTTATTACATTCTCGCCCTCTTTTAGTGAATCTGCCCCACTTATTTCTATTGTTGCTCCTTCTATATTGGCTAACGCTTCTATATCTAGATTTTTTACCCAATATTCTAAGGTTTCTATTGAGTATTCATATACATTAGATATAAATTCTGGTGTTAGTGGTATTTCTACTACTTCTCCATTTTGATTTGTATATTTTATAATTAGTTTTTCTAATGCAAGCTCTTTTCTTTGTCTTGTAGCTTTTATTACATAATCAGTTTTTGTTGTTCCGTCTTCTGCTGTTACTGATATTGTAATTGTATTTTCTCCTTCTTTTAACTCTTCATATTCTGTTACTGAAACTGTTGCTTTTGAATCTGTTGGAGTTGCTGTTATATTTAATTTTGTTACTTCATTTGGTACTGTAATTGCATATTCTTTTACATCTTTATTAAATTCTGGTGTAATTGCTCCTTCAGCTATACTTAAACTACTTAATGTGCTATCTGTTGATTTTTTTTCTTCTTTTGTTTCTGTTGGCTTTGTTGTGTTATTAGTATTTGGCTTTTTTGTTGTGTTTCCACCATTTGATGAACCACCGTTTGAACTTCCTCCTGTGCTTGGTTTAGGTGTTTCTGGTTCCGTTACGTTTATAGATCTTGAAGTTACTATTCCAGAAACGTACTGTCCATTTAAAACTGCATTTGAAGAACTAGAAATAGCAACATTTATTGTACCTGTAGTTGTAGGTGTAACAGTTATGCTTTTTGAGAAAGTTCTAGGATCTCCTGTCATTGATCCATCTACAATTCTAATTGTCCCGCTTGTTCCTGCCCCTGATATTGTTGCTGTCAAGTCAACAGTATTTACATTTGGAACACTAACTGTTATTTTTACACTTTGGCCTTTTTTAGGTGACGTTGGTGATACACTAATAGTAGTCGCTAATGATTTTTTTGATAGTATAATGATGCTTATAAAAATTAATAGTATTGATATTTTTTTCAATGTTTTCATTTAACTTTCTCCTTTAATTGTTTTTCAATATTATTTGTATTATATTATACATATCCATTGAGTCTATCTTTTTGTCGTGATTAGTGTCTATAGCTTTAAAGAACTCATTTTGAATAGTAATTTTATTAAGCATATGTTGTATAATATTATACATATCCATAGAATTGATTTTTCCATCTCCATCGCAATCGCCAAGTTTTACTATTGTATATTTCTCTACTCCGTCAATTTTTACTTTTGCCCCTGTTCCAACTAATGTATCTCCTGTTATTTCATTGCCGTTTTTGTCTACAATTACTGCATTACTATATTTTTTCTTTATTGTATTAGCTGTTGTTCCTGGTTCTGATGTAATTATATTGTTTTCGTCTGGTTCTGCTATATTATCATTTTTATTTGAGCCTATTACAACTAAATATGTTTTAGATCCGTCACTTGCTTCTCTTGCCATGTATCCTGTACCTCTTGGAGTTGAAACTTTATCCCAATAATATCCTCCAACTTTTGATGTAGCTCTTTCGGTTATTAATACTTGTGTTCCTTCACTTATTATTGCAATACTGCTTCCGTTTGGTTCATCTTTAAGTTTTAGTCCTCCATTTGCATTAATATATGCTAATTCTCCTGTTTCGCTGCTACTTATTGATGGACTTTTACATGGTGCAGATGGCATATTTGTATATAACGGAATTACAAATGTAAAACTACTATCTAATAGCCCTGCATCTTTATAATATCCTTTTAGTATTGAACCTATACTTTGTGCATCAAATAGATTTTGTGCATATTGATTTACATAGTATGGTTTGTATGTAACATTAAATTTTTGATAGTATAGTGTATCTTGTCCTCTCTTAATATATCTTTTTACTAATCCAATTCCACCCATTATTGATTTTTTAGGTGTATCCCATCCTTGCGATTTTGCATAAGCTAGTCCATTTAATATTACTGCTTCTTCACCTTTCCCAGATGCTCCAACATTGAACAAGTTGTAATAACCAACATATTGTCCTTTGTAACCTTGACCTGAACATAATGCAGAAGCTCCGCTTCCTTGCTCTTGCAAAATTTTTCCTATAATATAAAATGGATTTATATTATAGTCTGGGTCGTTTGCTACTTCGTATATTGCATCTATAATTGATTGATTATTTAAATATGATATTTTACTTGCCATTTGTGCAACTTGGTCTTTTGTTATACTTTTGTCATTTGATAATTGTAAATATTGAAATAGATTTGCATCATTTAAAGAATTTCTTGGGTCCATTACATGTTCTATTGCTTGTCTTGAAGCACAATACCATCTTCCGGTATCTTGTTCTTCTCTTCCACATATTGAACATATCCATTCATTTGAATAATTACTTGGTACAACATTTTTTATTGAGTCTGTATGGTTTTGATATTCGCTATTTATTGTTGCTTCCCAAGTTAATCCGGTTTCATATAATTTAAAAGTCCAATTTGGATGTGAAACCACAAGTGCTTGTACTAGTGCTATATATCCTGGGTATTTTTGTTCAAAATCTGATGGTAAATTATTTGAATTTTTGGTATATGTATATGTTGCTCCATAAGATATGTTTAAAGTTTGTGGCACAAAGCTAGTTGTTATATATATTAAAACAAAAAGAATTAAAACACATAAGATTTTTGTATTCAATTTACTAATTAAATTGCGCTTTTGCATTTATATCTCCTCTTTCGTATATTCTAAAATTTATACATTTAAAGTATATCGTATTAAGAAATTCAAGTCAAGGAATTTAGGGAAAAATAAACTGGTATTTTGTGGCTTTTTGGTATATTTTAGATATAAGATACGTAAAAATCTTTGCTTCTTCTTATGCAATAAAATAAGAGCCATTCTTAAAATAGAATGACTCTTATTTTAATTAAGTACTAGTTACAGCATCCTCTGTTTCCGCAACCACAGTTTGTGAATAATAGTAAGAAGATTATTATAAAGAATAAGATTGAACAGTCATCTCCTCCACATCCACCAAACATTCCATTGTTACATCCACATCCACAATTTCTTTCATCTGGCATGTTACTTTACCTCCTTGTTTTATGTTATATGGTATAATATGCAGATTAAAGATTTTGTGTTACATTTTAATTTACTCTGTTTCTATTTTTATTTCTATGCTTCCTTTTTCTTCCATGTTGTCCATATTAGTTGCCTTTATTAAGCCTTCTGACAATGTATATAAATTATTATCTATATATATTATCCTTTCTACTTCTTTTGTATAATCATAATCCTTGTATTTGTCTGTTATTTGCATATGTGCAATTTTCCCTTTTAAAGTAAATCCATTTTCTAAGTCTAATCCATATACTATTGCACCTTGAAAGTTTATATTAGAATGATAACCTTCTCCTTCTGATATTGAAATTGGAAATGCTATTATATTTTTTTCTTTTGAAAACAACAGTGACTTGTGATTATATAATAATTCTGAATATGTTCCGCTATCTCCTATATTTGTTGAATACATTTCTTTTGGAGATGTTGGATTTGTTACATCAAATAATGCCATTTTCATTCCTGTAGTTACAACTCTTCCGTCTTCTTTGGTTTCGGTATTTTCTCCAAATCCTATTATGTGATTTTCATCATATGGATGCAAGTAAGTGCTATATCCTGGTATTTTTAGTTCTCCTAATAATATTGGATTTGTAGGCTCTGATAAGTCTATTACAAATAATGGATCTGTTTGGACAAAAGTAACCATATATGCTTTATTATCTAAAAATCTTACAGAATATATTTTTTCTCCTTTTGCTAAATTTTCTAAACTTCCAATCATTTTTAGGTTTTCATTTAATATATATAAGTTGTTTGTTCTATTTTCTTCTTTTAAATTTGTACTATTAGTTGTTGCTATTCTGAAATTTCCGTCTTTTTCATCCATAGAAAATTGATTTAACACTTCGCCTGGAACAGAACCTGTGCTAACATATTCTACTTTTGAGTTTTCTAATTTAAATTTATATATATATGTGTTTATATTGTAATTATCATAATATCCATATAATTTTTCATCTTTATATTCATATTTTACTTTTGCAACATATAAGTTGTTTTGGCTTGCATATACTTCTGTTCCTGCTCCTAAGTATGTTTCTATATTTGCAGGTTCATTATTGTTAATATTAAATCCTGCAATATTTAAAAATGTATTATCCCCGCTTTCTGGGAAATATGAAATATCTGAATATTCTATACATTTTGTTTCTTTAGAGCTTGCTGTATCTAAGTATTTTGGTTTATAGTCATTTTCGTTTAATTCTTCTTTGTCTTTTTCAAGCAATTCTGAATATATATATTTGTTTGACAATACATATACGTTTTCTCCAACCATTCTTGAAGATAAATAACTACCTTCTATTTGTATTTCTCTCTCCATTACAGGTTTGTTTTTATCCTCTATGTTATATACTTTTATATTTGTGTATTCATCTGAAGGATATATCATATCATCCATAACTGAATTTTCATTTATTTGGTCATTATACTCGTATTTTTGTTCCACAATTATTAACTTGTTTCCGTTAACAAAAATTTCTTTTGGTTGTGTTTGTTCTTTTTCATATTTAATTTCTGAAGTTATTTTCATGTTTGTTGGCTCTGTTGCATTTATAATAACTACCTTCTCTTCTGTTACGTAATAAATATATTCACCATCTGTTTTTACTATATCCGCTTCATCTACTCCTTCAACTTGATTGTTTGTTTTTGAATAATCATTGTTTTCTCTAGGCGTGCTATTTACTGAATCTTCTAGTAAGCTTACATTCTTTTGAGAGTCTTTATTTTCACTGCTTTGTTTTCTGACTATATTATATAAATTCTCAAAGCTTTCAACTTTAGGTAATCCATTTTCTTCTTTAACTTGCTTTATTGGGTCTGTTGTATTTTTATTATGGTTTATTGGGACTGCTATTGAAATTGCTATTATAAATACTATTGTTGCTAATGCAAAACTATATATTAGGTTTGGTTTCTTCTTTTTCTTTTTTGCATCTTTCATTTTTTGTAATGTATTGTTTTTTAAGTTTTCATCTGCATTTATTTCGTTAATTGCTTCTATATAATCTTTTTTACTCATTTTCTAGCCCTCCCTCTATATCCTGCTTTAGTCTTTGTCTTGCTCGTGCAAGTCTTGATTTTACTGTATTTTCGTTTACTCTAATAATCTTGCTAATTTGGTTTATTTTATAATTTTCGTAGTAATATAAATAGATTATTGTTCTATATTTTAGTGGTAATCTTTGAACGGCATAATATATGTCGTGTTTTTCTTTTGTTTCAAATGCTATATCTTCTTTTAGCTCAGATGTATTTTTTAAAAAGCCTGATTTTAGTAAGTTTTTGCTACAGTTTATTGTAACTCTAATAAGCCATGCTTTTTCATGTTCTTCATTTTCAAACTTTGGCATTTTTTGTGCTAATTTCAAAAAAACTTCTTGATAAATATCTTCACTATTTTCTTTTGAATTTGTCCTTGTTAAAGCTAATCTATATACCATATTAGAATATTTATTTATAACATTTTCTAAATATTGTTCTTGGTTTGTATATTCCATTTATATCACCTTTATAAATAATACCATATAATTGCAAAAAAAGTTGCATATTTTTTACTTTTTTAGAAAATTTTCTATTATATGAAAAAAGACTCTATTTTTATAGAGTCTTTAAAGTTTATTTTTTTATGCATTTACTGTTTCTTTTTTTGCAGATTTTTTTGTAGTTTTTTTTGTTTTTTCTTTTTTTGGTTTATCTTCTTCTGATTTTTCTGTTGGTAAGCAAAGATTTAATATTATACCAACTATTGCTGCTAAACTCATTCCTGATATTGTTACTGCTAGGTCTCCACTTACTATTGATATTGTTGCTCCACCTAATCCTAAAACTAGCATTGCAGATGCAACTATTACATTTTTTGTATTGTTAAAGTCAACTTGGTTTTGTATTAAAACTTTTAATCCGTTAACTGATATAAATCCATATAGAAGTAAAGATACTCCACCTAAAACTGCATTTGGTATTGTAGATATTAGTGCTGTAAATTTAGTAAAGAAGCCTAATACTATTGCAATTACTGCTGCTAATCCTATTACCCAAACTGATGCTACTTTTGTCATTCCTACTACTGATGTATTTTCTCCATAAGTTGTGTTTGCAGGTCCTCCTATTGCTCCTGCTACAAATGTTGCAATTCCGTCTCCCAATAATGTTCTATCTAATCCTGGATCTTTTAATAAATCTCTATTCATTATTGCACTTAATGCTGTATGGTCACCTATGTGCTCTGCTATTGTAACTAATGCTATTGGTGCTATTGTAAGTATTGCAGAGAAGTTTGGTGTATAACTTACAAATGGTATTAAGAAGTTTGGTACTCCCACAATTGCAGCTTCTGTTATTGGTGTGAAGTCAACAATTCCTACTGCAACCCCTGCTAGATATCCTGCTACTATTCCTATTAAGAATGGTATTACTTTTAAAAATCCTTTTGCTGCTACTGCAACTATTGCTGTAGTTAAAAACGCAACTAATGCAACTACTATTGGTTGCCATTCTAGTGCAGCTCCACTTGATAATCCTATTTGACTTATTGCTGATGGCGCAAGTCCTAATCCTATAATCATTATCATTGGTCCTATTACTACTGGTGGTAATAATTTATCTAACCAGTTTTTTCCTATAAGTTTAATAATTATTGCAAATATTACATAAATTAATCCTACTGCCATAATTCCTGTCATTGCTCCAGAAACTCCACCTTTTAGGTATGCTGCAGTAATTGGTGCAATAAATGCAAATGAGCTTCCTAAATATACTGGTGATTTTCCTTTTGTACATAGTATGTAAATTAATGTTCCTATTCCTGATGCAACTAATGTAACTGGTATTGTAAGTACTTCTGCTCCTGCTGCTGAATTAACTAGTATTGGAACTAGTATTGTTGCCCCAAACATAGCAAAGACATGTTGAAGTGCAAGTATTATCCATTTTCCAATGCTTGGTTTTTCATTAACGTCTAAAATTAAATTGCTTTTTTTCTCCATCTTTTTCCTCCTATATATTTTTTATTTTAAGTGCAAAAAAAACACTAAAATTATTATTTTAGTGAATTACTATACTTATAAAATTAAATAAAAATACTAAATAAACCAAAAATACAGTTGTTTTTGAGTACTTCTTATTTAATTCAGTATTTAATATTTTCATCATTTTTTTACACCCTGCGAAAAATGATACTATATTAATAATATTTTTGCAAGTCTTTTTTTGATTTTTTTTAATTTTTTATGATATTTTTCCCTATAAGTTGGCACAAATTTGCCAAACTTAAAGGATTCTAATATCAAAATTGTGTTCCCAATATTAGTTTTATACTCTATAGCATAAATATGTATTTTTGCTTGTATAAACCTTTTGTTTTTTTATATTATTTTTTTCTTTTTTCAAATCTTTTATTTCTTGTTGGTTTTTCTCCAACTCTATCATCAATCTTTGAATTGCTAAATTTATTTCTTCTGCACTTATATATGTATAACTTTTTATGCTTGGTTCTGTTATTACCGCATTATTTAATATTTCTGTTGCCTCTTCTATACTCATAGTAAAATCCCTCCTTAATGTATTTGTATAGAAAAGTTTATTCTTTCATCATTTGTTTCTTTGTCAAGCTATCCCTCCTAGTGAAATTATTTTTTTGGAACACAGGTTTTTTATTATAATACTTTAATGCAACTATTGCAAGGGAACTTTTTATTAAATTTTAAAAACAGAAAAAGAACTAATGGGTCTATCCCATTAGTTCTTTTTTTCATTTTTTGTTGGCGGAGTGAGTGGGATTCGAACCCACGGGCCAGTTTTCACTGACTAACTGTTTTCGAGACAGCCTCGTTATGACCACTTCGATATCACTCCATACATTTATAATATATCAAATTTCTCAAAATATCTATAACTTTTTTTATTTTTTTGCATATTATATTTTAGGTGATAATTATGTATAAAATTGTAACAAATATTTTCGAAAGAAAACTTTATTACAAAAATACTGTTGTACTTAAATATAAAATTGAATACCCTCAAATTTTAGGGAATAGTTCTGGTATACATAGATTCAACAGGTTTAATTTTATAAAAGCAGTTAAGTTAAAACAGTATTCTGAAAAAAATTTATTTAAAGAAGCAAAAGAATTATATGATTTTAACATGAATAATGGTTATCCTGTAATGGTATATGAAATAGTTTCAGGTTTTACTATAACCTTAAACAAAAGTCCTTTAGTAAGCATATATTTTGATGATTACATGTTCACTGGTGGGGCTCATGGAACCACTACTCGCACATCTCAAAATTGGAATATTCAGACTGGCAATCAAATAAATTTAAATGAATTGTTTGATTGCAATTGTGATTATGTTTTGTATATTTTAAAAGATATAAATAATCAAATAGAAGAACAAATTACAAATGGAACCAACTATTATTTTGATAATTATTGTAATTTGGTTTTGAATAGCATTGATTTAAATAGTTTTTATTTGGATAATAAATATGTAAATATTTATTTTCAGCAATATGATATAGCACCTTATTCTAGCGGAATACCTACATTTCAAATAACAAGTTTGCCATATAGGGTTAATTAGAATGAATTGGGAAAAAAGGGGTCAGACCCCTTTTTCCCCAATTCGTTTAATTATTTTTATCTTTATATACTTTAATTATATCTTTTAAACTCATTTTTGTTCCATAGTTTAGTATTGCATTTGAATATATTTTTATAGTTACTTTTGCTATTACTAATATTGTTACAATTAATATTGCTATTGATATTAATACATCTGTTGGTTTTGCAAGCCCCATCATTATTCTAAATGGCATACAAAATGGTGATGATATTGGGAATAATGATGCAAATATGTTCATTTCACTAGTAGGGTTCATCATTGTAAAATATGATAGATAAAATCCTATTACTGCAAGCATTGCAACTGGTCCATTTGCTGATTGTATATCT
>OIZL01001064.1_pt1 | contig 16505 bp, 15 predicted proteins | sample 1588541 | NCBI WGS metagenome assembly OIZL01 (sample SAMN03283285) | human gut metagenome | biome: human-associated habitat; material: feces | host: Homo sapiens | place: Peru | collected 2012 | reverse complement strand
TATATTTTGTTTTTTCATATGTTTTTTTACTTCCTTCCTATTTTTAACTTTATAAGGTTATTATATAATATACCCCCCCCATGTCAATATTTTTCTTTGAAGTTTTCAACAGGTGTCCAAGTTGGTATATTTTTCTATCCTACAAGATTTATTTTATCATAAATTTATGTCGTTTATTGTTGGTAATTTTTGCCAGTTTTATTAGAAATAAAAAAATACTTACTTGATTAAGTAAATATTTTTTATCTTCCAATACCTTTTTTATTTCTATAATCTTCTTCTAAACTTAAATTATCTATATATGTTAAAAACATTTCACAACACATTTCTTCATTAGAATTTTTAGCATTAAATCCATTTTTTAATAATATATTTCTTACTAATATTTTTATATCATCAACTTTAATACTTTCTTTTAGTTTTTCTCTTAACATTTTTTCTCCACCATTGGTAAAGTATTTAAAATTATTATCTTTATCAAGTATGGCTGTTCTTAATTGTTTCCTTCCTAAAGCATTACCTTTAGTAGAATATATTTCATTATATTTTACAAATGTTTCTAAACTAGCATCAATAAGAAGTTTTTCTTTATCCTCTAATCCCATGATAATTCCTGTTTTATTATCTTCTTTAACAACAGGAATAGGTCCTGTGTTTTCTAATTTTTCTTTTCTTTTAAATAAAGCATCTATTTTAGACTCTTTTTTAGGTTTTGTTTCTTCTTTTATATCTTTAGAAGAAAAAACTTGTGTTTTATCTAAATTAATATCTTGTTTTTCATCAATTATATTATCTTTTTCTATATAAGTATTTAAGTCTTGTTCTTCTTTCTTTTTACTTCTTTCTTCAATTACAAAATCCATATATGTTTTAAAAGTATCATCATTTAAATCTTTTATATTTGTTACAGTAACACCTTTTTTCTTCATATAATTTACAAAACAACTAAGTAATTTAATTGTTTTAGTATCTTCTTTTGTTATATTACTAAATCTTTTCTTTAAAACATCTATAGCTATTTTCATACCAAACTTAGTATATATTTCATACATTCCATCATTAACTATATTAATTTCATCAACACTAATATTCATATGTAAAACTCCTTTATTCTATTATTTCTACCAAATCATTATCTTTTAATAGAAAAGCATTTGCATCATCTCTATCTAAGTGTAATTCAAGATTGAACTTATCACTTTCTTTTATATAAACATTATCTATTATGCCACCTTTATCTGTATTTATCTTAACTTTATATTTATCTTTAGTTAAATTATATTTTTTTCTTTCTTCTTTTGAAATATGTATATGTCTATCTGCGATGATACAACATTTTCTAGTTATTTCATTAAGGCCTGTTTTAAGAGTAATAACACTTGCATCAAATAAATCACCTGATGTTCTAACCGGAGGATTAACTCCTAGAATATAAGTATCACCTTTAAGAATTTCTACTTGTGTATAATTTCTTAAAGGTCCAACCACTCTTACATTATCTATACTTCCTTTAGGTCCTTTTATTGTAACTGTTTTTAAAGATGCAAATTCACCTTTTTGTGTTAAATCATTTCTTTTATCAAATTTACTAGATGAAAATAATAAGTTATAGTCTTCTTGATTTAAATGAATATGTCTATTAGACACCCCTACTTTAACTAACATATTATCACATCCTACTATAAGTATACAATTAAATATTATTTTTGACTAGTATTTTTAAGTAAAAAGTTATATTTTTAAAAGATAAAAATATAATTAATTGAAAAAAGAAAGAGAGTGATTAATATGAATAATGGTTATTACAACCCTAATAATATGGGCTTTGAACAAGTACCAAACATCCCAAGTGGAAATAATGATTTACCAATGGAACAATCTTATGTTGAAAATATTTTAAGATTAAATAAAGGTAAAATAGCTAGTTTTTATATGTCTTATCCTGACTCAAATGAATGGAGAGATAAAATATTTACAGGAAGAGTTGAACAAGCTGCAAGAGACCATGTAGTGGTATTTGATCCTAAAAATGGTAAATGGTATTTACTTTTATCAATTTATTTAAATTATATTGTTTTTGATGAAGAAATAAATTATAAAGTTATATAACTTGAAGATAAATAAATTTTTTGTTATACTATTAATGTAAATAAAAAATCGAGGTGGAATTTATGATATATTTTTTTATTGGACTTGGCATATTACTAATAGGTCTTATTACTGTAATAATAATAAAACTTAAAGAATTAAAAGAAATAGAAAAGAAACTTAATATAACAGAAGAAAAAATAAATGAAATATTAAAAACAAAAAAAGATAATCTTGATAAGATATCTCGTGACATGGATGACAAAAAATTAATAAATGATTTAAAAGAAGATAATGATAATCTATTTAAATTTGAACAAAATTTATATGATGTAAAATTTGAAATAAAAAAAAGAATTAGTAATGATGAATATACCCCTAGTGAAGAACTTAAAAAACTACTTGATGATATTGATTTAGAAGAAAAACTTGAAGGTTTAAAAGATTATTATAATAGTAACAGTATTAAATATAATGAACTATTATATAAAAAACCATTTAATTACATCTATAAATTATTTAAATTAGATGCTAAAAACACGTTTAAAATCCAAGTATCTGAAGAACTTGAAATATTAAAAAATTAGTCCAAACTAAAATCTATTGGACTAATTTTTTTTGATATTAGAAAATTATTTGTTTTAGAAAATGGCTTACTTCCAAAGAAACCATATCTAGCAGAAAATGGACTTGGGTGCGTTGATTCAATTATTAAATGTTTAGGATTTGTTATTAACGCTTTTTTACTTCTTGCATAATTACCCCATAAGATAAACACAACAGGTGTTTCTTTTTCATTTATCTTAGAAATAACTGCATCAGTAAACTTTTCCCAATCATATTTTTTATGGGATAATGGTTTATCTTTTTCAACCGTTAATATAGCGTTAAGTAAAAATACTCCTTGCATCGCCCACTTTTTTAAATTACCACTTTCTACAATAGGACATCCTAAATCATCATTAAGTTCTTTATATATATTTTGAAGTGAAGGTGGTTTTCTTATTCCATCATTTACTGAAAAAGAAAGTCCCATTGCTTCATTTTCACCATGGTAAGGGTCTTGCCCTATTATTACTACTTTTATATCATCATAAGATGTATACCTAAAAGCATTAAATACATCACTTGCTTTTGGATAAACTGTATGAATTTTATATTCATATCTAATGTCATCTTCTAATTTTTTAAAATAAGGTTTATTATATTCATCTTTTAATAATTCATCCCATCTTTTTGTTATCATTATACTACCTCTTTCTTAATAAATTAAGTATATCACAAATTAACTTTATCTTTCAATTTAAAAATAGCATATATGTTAACAAGAGCTAAAATTGCTATAAAAATATCCACTAAACTCCATACGAAAGTAGATGAACTAACACCACCGATAAAAAGGATAATACATGTAAATATCTTTAAAAGAAATATTATTTTGGAATTGGAAGTAAATAATTTTAAGTTACTTTCTCCATAATAATAACCTGTTATAATGGTAGAAAAAGCAAATAATAAAATAAGAATTAAAAGCATAACTTCACCAAAATGTCCTAAATGATAATTAAAAGCATAATTAGTTATTTCAATTCCATTTATATTACTAAAATAAACACTTTTATAATTAGATAATATAATTATTAATCCTGTTATTGTAGTAATAACAATATTAATAAAATAAGTTGAAACAACTCCAATAAAACCTTGTTTTACATAATTATTACTACTTGTTGCACCACTTGCAATAGCACCTGTTCCAAGTCCTGCTTCACTTGCAAAAACACTTTTTTGCATAATTATAAATAATGTTCCTAAAATACCACTTGTAAAACTTTTAATGTTAAACGCGCTTTTAATTATATAAGAAAAAGCATAACCTAATTTATCAAAGTTAATTATTAAAATGATTAACCCTATTATTAAATAAATAACACACATAAAAGGAACTATTTTTTCACATAACTTTGAAATAGATTTTAATCCCTTACATATTATAATAAAAGATAAAACCGATATTATAATAGAAATAATAAATGGATCTATTTTATATGTATCATAAAACAAAGTACATATTGTATTATTTTGAATTGTTAAAAAACCACATAAATAAGAAAATATAACAACAACTGAATATAACATTGCTAATTTTTTCTTATTAAGACCATTTTTTATATAGAATGATGGTCCACCTTTATAATATATTCCATCTTTTTCTTTATATTTTAATGCTAAGTAGTTTTCTAAAAAAGCATTTATTGCTAGAAAAAATGAAATTATCCAAATCCAAAAAATACAACCTATCCCTCCATAATAAATACAAAATGCTATTCCTGCTAGTGAACCAGTACCTATTTTTGAAGCTAAAGACATAAAAAGAGTTTCTTTAACACTAATACCTTTATTAACATCTTTACTTTTTAATGACTTTAACATTAATTTTATATTAAATTGAGGAAATTTTAATTTAATACTAAAATAAAAAGCATTAAATATAATAACAATTATGGTTATAATCCATAAAAAATAATTTATTTGTTTCATAAAAAATTCCTTCCTTCTAAATTATATTTTTATAAAACAAAAAAAAGAATAGATTTTAAAAACCTATTCTATAAATTCATCTTCCATTACTTCCATTGGTTCATCTGTTAAAAATTGTTTATTTAATTCATAAGAAACATCTCTATATTGTTTAGCACCAGTTCCTGCTGGAATTAATTTACCAATTATAACATTTTCTTTTAAACCTTGAAGTGTATCAACCTTACCTTTAATCGCAGCATCAGTAAGAACTCTTGTAGTTTCTTGGAATGATGCAGCTGATAAGAATGATTCAGTTTCAAGAGATGCTTTTGTAATACCAAGTAAGATTGGTTTACCAACAGCAGGACGTTTACCTTGTAAAATAACATTTTTATTTACATCAGTAAATTCTCTCATACTTGTTAAAGCGCCAATTAAGAATTCAGTATCTCCACCATCAGTAATTCTAATTTTAGAAATCATTCTACTTACTACTACTTCAATATGTTTATCATTAATATCAACACCTTGAGAACGATAAGCTTTTTGAATTTCTTTTAAAATATATTCTTGTGCTGTTATTGGATCTGTAACTGCAAGTAATTCCTTTGGAGAAATATTACCTTCAGTAAGTTTATCACCTGGACTAACTTCATCACCTTTTTCAACACGAAGTTTTGCACCATAATTAGTAACATGTTCTACTTCTTCAAGTTTGTTTTTAATATAAACTTTATATTTTCCATGTTCTTCCACAATATTTGAAACTTTACCTGCAATTGTAGCAATTGTTGATTGTCCTTTTGGATTTCTTGCTTCGAATAATTCTTCAACACGAGGTAACCCTTGTGTGATATCTTCTCCACCAGCAACTCCTCCGGTATGGAAAGTACGCATTGTAAGTTGTGTTCCTGGTTCTCCAATTGATTGAGCAGCCATAATACCTACTGCTTCACCAATTTCTACAACATTACCTGTTGCAAGGTTACGACCATAACATTTTTGACAAACACCATTAACTGTTTCACAAGTTAAGATATTTCTAATTTCAACTTTTTCAATACCTGCTTTAATAATCTTATCTGCTATTTTTTCAGTAATCATTTCATCTTTATCTACGATAACTTCTTTAGTTTCAGGATTAATAACTTTCTTACTAGCAAATCTACCAACAATACGGTCATATAATCCTTCGATTACAGTATTATCTTTATCATTAATAAATGTTGATACAGTAACACCAAAGTCAGTTCCACAGTCTTCTTCTTTTACAATTACATCTTGTGATACATCAACAAGTCTTCTTGTTAAATAACCAGATGATGCAGTGTTAAGCGCAGTATCAGCTGATCCTTTACGTGCACTATGAGTTGATAAGAAGAATTCAGAAACGCTAAGTCCTTCTTTGAAAGATGATATAACTGGAATTTCAATTACTTTTCCACCTGGTTTAGTCATAAGTCCACGCATACCTGATAATTGTACGAATTGTGAAATTTTACCACGAGCACCAGATTTCATCATTGCAAATATTGGATTATCAACATTTTTATCTGCAGCTTCTTCAAGTTCTTTTTGAACTTGAGCTTTTGCTTTATCCCAAACTTTAACAACGCTTTGGAATCTTTCTTCTTCAGTTATTAAACCTCTTGCATATTGTTTATTAATATTAGCAACAGTTTTTTTACTTTCCTTTATAATTTCAGGTTTACTTTTTGCTGTTATAATATCAAAGTTAGACATTGTAGTACCTGAAACTGTTGAATACTTAAATCCTAAGTCTTTTAATCTATCTAGCATAATAGATGTTTCAGTTGTTTTATATAATTTAAAGATTTGAGCAATTATTTCTTTTAATGTTTTAACTTGGAAAGGCGCTACTAAAGGAAGTTTACTTATTTCTTCTTTAATATTACTTCCGCGTTTTAAGAAATATTTACTTGGCGTAATCTTTGTAATGTTTTCTTTTGTTGGTTCATTAACATAAGGGAATGTATCTGGTAATATCTCATTAAAGATAATCTTACCAACAGTTGTTACTAAATAATCATTAGCATGATCTTCAGCAAATAGTTTATGTTTAAATGAACTTACTGGTAGAGCAATTCTTGTATGTAAAGGTAAATCACCTCTTTCATATTCCATTAAAGCTTCATTAGAATCTTTAAATACTCTTCCTTCATTCTTTTCATCAACTTTTTCAGTTGTTAAATAATAGTTACCAAGTACCATATCTTGAGCTGGTGTAACTACTGGTTCACCACTTTTTGGGTGAAGAATGTTATTAGCACCAAGCATTAAAAGTCTTGCTTCAGCTTGTGCTTCTTCTGACAATGGAACATGTACTGCCATTTGGTCACCATCGAAGTCGGCATTGAATGCTGGACAAACAAGTGGGTGTAGTCTAATAGCTTTTCCACCGATTAATTTTGGTTCAAATGCTTGAATTCCAAGTCTATGAAGAGTTGGAGCACGGTTTAACATAACTGGATGTTCTTTAATTACTTCTTCAACAACATCCCAAACACGTGGGTCTCTATTATCAATTAACTTTTTAGCAGCTTTAATATTGTGTGCAATATCTTTTTCTACTAAACCATTAATAACATGTGGTTTAAATAATTCAATTGCCATACCTTTTGGTATACCACATTGATACATTTTTAAACTTGGTCCTACAACGATAACGCTACGACCAGAATAGTCAACACGTTTACCAAGTAAGTTTTGTCTAAATCTACCTTGTTTTCCTTTTAACATACTTGAAAGTGATTTTAAAGCACGATTCCCTGCTCCTGTAACACTTTTTCCACGACGTCCATTATCAAATAAAGCATCTACTGCTTCTTGAAGCATACGTTTTTCATTTTGAATAATGATTGATGGTGCACCAAGCATAATTAATTTTTTTAAACGGTTATTACGATTAATAACTCTTCTGTATAAATCATTTAAATCTGATGTAGCAAATCTACCACCATCTAGTTGTATCATTGGACGAAGTTCTGGTGGGATAACTGGGATAACATCCATAATCATCCATTCAGGTTTATTTCCAGATTTATTAAACGCATCAAGAATATCAAGTCTTTTTAATAAGTTTTGACGTTTTTGTCCTTGTGCAGTTTCAAGTTTTTTTCTAATATCTTTAACTTCAGCATCAAGATCAACTTGTTTTAAAAGTTCTTTAATAGCTTCAGCACCCATTCCTACTTTAAAACCATCACCATATTTTTCATAATATGCACGATAATCTTTTTCAGAAAGAGTTTGTTTATTTTCAAGTGGTGTTATACCTTTATCAATTACAACATAACTAACAAAGTATAATACTTCTTCAAGATCTCTTTGGCTCATGTCAAGGACAGTTCCCATACGAGATGGAACGCCCTTAAAGAACCAAATATGTGAAACTGGGCTTGCAAGTTCAATATGTCCCATTCTTTCTCTACGAACAGCAGAACGTGTAACTTCAACACCACATCTATCACAAATAATATTTTTATATTTTATTCTTTTGTATTTACCACAAGAACATTCAAAATCTCTTGTAGGTCCAAAGATTTTTTCACAGAATAAACCATCTCTTTCAGGTTTAAGTGTTCTGTAATTTATAGTTTCTGGCTTTTTAACTTCGCCATAACTCCATTCACGAATTTTATCAGGTGAAGCAATCCCAATTTTAATTGCATCTATTTTATTAACATCTATCATTAGAAATCAACCTCACTTTCATCAAAATCGTCTTCAAAGGAATCATCGTAATCATCTAATTCATCCTCAAATTCATTATCTAAATCATCTTCAAGTTCTTCATCGTCATCTTCTTCATCATCTTCACTTTCCGATAATTTCTTTATTTCGATATCATCAATTGAAGTAGGAACATTTTGTTTAGCTTCTTCTTTTTCAATATCTTTTAAATCTAACGTTTCATTTTTATCATTAATTATTTGAATATCAAGTCCAAGTGCTTGGAATTCTTTTATTAATACTCTAAAGCTTTCTGGAACTCCAGCTTGATCGACTTTTTGACCTTTAACAAGTTCTTCATAAACTTTAACACGGCCAATTACATCATCTGATTTTACAGTTAATATTTCTTGTAATGTATGTGCAGCACCATAAGCATATAGAGCCCAAACTTCCATTTCTCCAAATCTTTGTCCACCGAATTGAGCTTTTCCTCCAAGTGGTTGTTGTGTAACAAGTGAATATGGTCCTGTTGCACGAGCATGCATTTTATCTTCAACCATGTGACATAATTTAATCATATACATAACTCCAACTGACACACGATTATCAAACTTTCTACCAGTTCTACCATCATATAAATCAGTTTTTCCATCAAGATCCATTCCTGCTTCTTTCATCATATCAAGAATATCTTCTTCGGTTGCTCCATCAAATACTGGTGTTGCAACATGAACTCCAAGTTTTTTAGCAGCCATACCTAAGTGTAATTCTAATACTTGTCCTAAATTCATACGTGATGGAACCCCAAGTGGGTTAAGCATAATATCAACTGGTGTACCATCTGGTAAGAATGGCATATCTTCTTCTGGAAGAATAAGTGAAATAACACCTTTATTACCATGACGTCCAGCCATTTTATCTCCAACTTGAATTTTTCTTTTTTGAACAATGTATACACGAACTAATTTAGAAACTCCTGCAGATAATTCATCACTATCTTTACGAGTAAATATTTTAACATCATGAACAATACCTTCTCCACCATGTGGAACACGTAAAGATGTATCTCTTACTTCACGAGTTTTTTCACCAAAGATAGCATGTAATAATTTTTCTTCACTTGTAAGTTCTGCCATTCCTTTTGGTGTAACTTTACCAACAAGGATATCTCCTTCTTTTACTTCAGTACCAATTCTTACAATTCCATTAGCATCAAGATTTTTTCTTGCTTCTTCACTAACATTTGGAATATCTCTTGTAATTTCTTCTGGTCCAAGTTTAGTTTCACGACAAGGCATTTCATAATCTTCAATATGAACTGTTGTATATGCATCTTCTTTAACTAATCTTTCATTTAAGATAACAGCATCTTCATAATTATATCCATTAAACATTGTAAATGCTACAACTACATTACGACCTAAAGCAAGTTCTCCTTTATCTGTTGATGGTCCATCTGCAATTACATGATTTCTTTTTACTTTATCCCCAACTTTAACAATTGGTTTTTGATGGAAACATGTATTTTGGTTGGATGCACTAAAATCTGCTAAATAATAAGTATCTTGTCCTGTTTTATTATCAACAACAATTTTTCTTGCATCTACATAACTAACAACACCATCTGCTTTAGCTACAACACTACTTCCAGCATCTCTTGCCGCAATCCATTCAACACCAGTTCCAACATAAGGTGCTTCTGGTCTTAATAAAGGCACTGCTTGACGTTGCATGTTAGATCCCATTAAAGCACGTGTTGCGTCATCATGTTCTAGGAAAGGAATACAACTTGTTGTAATAGATACAACTTGTTGTGGTGAAACATCTATTAAATCAACCCTATCAGGTGAAGTAATAATATTTTCTCCACGATATCTTGCATTTAATCCTTCTTCAATTATTTTATTATTTTCATCTGTTTTAACAGTAGACTGAGAAATAACTAAATCTGTTTCTTCATCTGCTCTTAAATATACTATTTCATCAGTTATAACACTATCAACAACTTTACGATATGGTGTAAGAATAAATCCATAGTCATCAACTTTAGCATAACTAGCTAAAGCTGTAATAAGTCCGATATTTGGTCCTTCTGGAGATTCAATTGGACAAATTCTACCATAATGTGATTCGTTAACATCACGTACTTCCATACCTGCTCTATCACGAGAAAGACCTCCTGGACCTAAAGCAGATAATCTTCTTTTATGTGTTAACTCTGCAATTGGATTTTCTTGATCCATAAATTGTGAAAGTTGAGAACTTCCAAAAAATTCTTTTAATATTGCCGTAACTGGTCTTATATTAATTAATGTTTTTGGTGTTACTTCTTCAATTTCTTGAGTAGTCATTCTTTCACGAATAACTCTTTCCATACGAGTAACTCCTACTCTAAATTGATTTTGTAATAATTCCCCAACTTGTCTAATACGTCTATTTCCTAAATGATCTATTTCATCAAAGTTTCCTACTCCTTCAAGTAAATTGAAATAATATGAACATGATGCATAGAAATCACTAATAGTTAAACGCTTAGAATCAATTGTTTGATCATTACCAATTAAAACCATTTTTTCTTTTTTACTACCTGGTTTATAAATAGTAATAGTTTGAATTTTATTATAATTATCTAATTCTTCATTAATTTTTACTTCTTTTACATTATAACCATTTTCAAATATAGGTTTTAATACTTCAAGAACTTCTTTTGTAATAACTGTGCCTTTTTCTACTTTCTTTTCGCCGTCCACTACGATATCTTCTGCTAATGTTTGATTAAGCACTCTATCTAATACATTTAATTTAATATTAAATTTATATCTACCAACTTTAGCAAGATCATATCTAAATTCATCAAAGAATCTAGTTATTATTTGATTTTTACTACTATCAAGAGTTGCAGGTTCACCTGGTCTTAATTTTTCATAAATTTCAATTAATGCTTCATCAGTATTTCTTGTTGAATCTTTTGCTATTGTATTTTTAACAAAATCATTATCACCAAATAATTTAATGATATCTTCATCACTTGAAAGACCAAATGCACGAAGTACTGTAGTTAATGGAACTTTTCTTGTTCTATCAATTCTACAATAAACAATATCTCTAGCATCTGTTTCAAATTCTAACCAAGTCCCACGAGTTGGTATTATTTGTGATGTTATTAAAACTCTACCATTTTTATCTATTTCTCTACTGAAATAAACAGATGGACTTCTAACAAGTTGAGATACAATAACACGTTCTGCTCCATTTATGACAAAAGCTCCACTATCTGTCATAAGTGGCATATCACCTAAGAAAATTTCTTGTTCTTTAACTTCACCAGTTTCATTATTGAATAATCTAACATCAACTTTTAAAGGTGCAGCATATGTTGCATATCTTTCTTTACACTCTTTAATTGAATATCTAGGTTCATCAAAATGATAATCTCCAAACTCTAAAGATAAAGTTCCAGCAAAGTTTTCAACGGGGAATAAATCTTTAAATACCTCTTCAATTCCTTCTTCCATAAACCAATTATATGATTTTTTTTGAATTTCAAGTAAATCTCCTAATGCATAAGTATTTCTTATACGAGAAAAACTTCTTCTTTTACGATGGTCTCCACAATCTATTAATTTGTAAGCCACACAATTCACCCCTACTTTCGAATTTTAAAAATATTTTTATGTGTCACAAAAAGACACATTGCCAACTTATATTATTACCATACGTTAATCAAATTGTCAATACCAAAAGTTTAAAAAATACATTTTATTATATAAAAACCTTTGTTTTTTTCTAGCACTTCAACTTTTGATATTTTTTCCATTTCTTTTATAGAACTAAGAGCACCTTGATTTTTATTTATAACATAATATAAACATCCATTTTCTTTTAAATAATCTTTAGCTTCTTTAAGTATTTTATATACAATATCCTTACCTGCTCTTATCGGTGGATTTGTTATAATAAAATCATATTTTTTATCTATATTTTCATATACATTACTAACAAAAGCATTACAATTATTAACTTTATTTTCTTTTATATTCATTTTAGTTAGATGTACAGCCCTTAAATTTACATCTATCATATCAATATTATTAATCCTGTTATTAAAAAAAGAAGATAAAATGATTCCAATAACACCATAACCACAACCAACATCAAGAATATCCCCATATAAATTTTCTTTTAATAAAACTTCAATTAAAGTTCTTGTTCCAAAGTCCATTCCTTTCTTAGAAAATACTCCATTGTCAGTATTAAAAGTAAAGGTATTATCAGATACTTTTACCAACACTTTTTTAATATTACTTTTTAAATTTTCGTTTGTAAAATAATGACTCATTTTATATCCCCTTTTAAACGACAAAAAGCCATAGTGCTTAATTGCAATTGGCTTATTATCTTAATTATTTTAATTCAACTGTAGCGCCAGCTTCTTCTAATTTAGCTTTTAATTCATTAGCTTCATCCATAGAAACATTTTCTTTAATATTTCCACCAGCATCAGCGATATCTTTAGCTTCTTTTAAACCTAAACCAGTGATTTCACGGATAATTTTAATAACATTAATTTTAGCAGCTCCAGCATTAACTAATACAACTGTAGCTTTTGAAGGTCCTTCTTCAACAGCAGCAGCAGGAGCTGCAGCAACTGCAACAGCACTTGGATCTACTCCAAATTCTTCTTTCATTGCATCAACTAATTCCTTTACTTCTAATAATGTCATTTCTTTTAATGAACTAATAAATTCATCTTTTGTTATTTTTGCCATAACTATATTTCCTCCTTTAATTTTAAATTAATTTTCTTTTTGTTCTGCTAAAAGGTTAAGTGCAATACTTAAATCTTTTACTATTCCAATCATACCACCAGCAAGCATTGTATATAAACCTTCTCTTGATGGGATACGAGCGAATTCTTCTAATTTTGCTTTATCTTGAACATTTCCTTCGATAATTCCTGCTTTTAATTCTAATGCTTCATTTTTCTTAGCAACATCACTTAATATTTTTACTGCTGCTATATCATCACTAGAAAATACTATTGCAGTTGGTCCTTCAAGATAATCATCCATAGAAACATTTAAATCATTAAATGCTAATCTAAGAAGTGTATTTTTGTATACTTTGTAATCTGATCCACTTTCTTTAAGTTTAACCCTTAAATCTTTTACATCAGCATCAGAAAGTCCACGATAATCAAATAAAACAACTGATTTTGATTTATTAAGTCTATCTTTGATTTCGTTTACAACTTCTTTTTTCATTTCTAAAATTTTTGTACTTGGCATAAGACACCTCCTTAAGTTTTATTATTTATAAAAGTGCCTAAATTAAAAGTCTTTGAACCCAAAGACTTTAATACTCATATTTTAAGTCCTCGGTAGGATTTACTAACAACCTACTGTCTTTGGCACCAATAAATTCAAATTTATTATAAACTATTTTTCACTATTTGTCAAAACTATTTGTATCAATTTTAACAGATGGAGTCATTGTTGCACATAATGCAATATTTTTTACATATGTTCCTTTAACTGTTGTTGGTTTTGCTTTTAAAATTGTTTTAACAAAAGCATCTAAGTTTTCTAATAGATCTTCATCTTTGAAAGAAACTTTACCAATTACGCCATGAACATTACCATAACTGTCTGTTCTATATTCAACACGACCTGCTTTAGCATCTGTAACAGCTTTTTCAACTTGCGTTGTAACTGTTCCAGTTTTAGGATTTGGCATTAAACCTTTTGGTCCTAAAATTTTACCAAGTTTACCAAGAGCTGGCATCATATCAGGTGTTGCAATCATTACATCGAAATCAAAGAAATTTTCTTTTTCAATTTTTGTAAGTAAATCAACATCTCCAACATAATCAGCACCAGCAGCAGTAGCTTGTTTAGCAAAATCTCCTTTAGCAATTACTGCAACTTTAACATTTTTACCAGTTCCTTTTGGTAAAACAATTGCACCACGTAATTGTTGATCTGCTTTTTTAACATCTAAGTTTAAATTCATAGCAACTTCAACAGTAGCATCAAACTTAACATTAGATAATTCTTTAACAAGCTTAATTGCTTCTTCTTTTGAATATAGTTTGTTTTTTTCTACTTTTTCTTTTTCAGATCTATAGTTTTTTCCTCTATATTTCATACTTTTTCCTCCTTATGTGGTATTAACGATCTAACCTGAGAGCATATGCGGTTTCTCCCACTTTAGGTTTTATTCTTCAGTAGTTGTTGTTTCTTCAACTGTTTCTACTTCAGTATTATTATTTTCTTTAGCTTCTTCTACTTCTTTTTCCATTTCTTCAAGTAAAGCTTCTCTTGCTGCTTGTTCTTTTTCTGCTTCAAGAGCTTCTTTTCCTTGTTCAGCTAATTCTTTATCGTTTAAGCCTTTAACAGCCACTCCCATATTACGAGCAGTACCTTCAACAATATTCATTGCAGCTTCAACATCATATGCATTTAAATCTGGTAATTTAATTTCTGCGATTTCTTTTAATTGATCTTTAGTAAGTGTTGCAACAACATTATTTGCTCCTTTACTTGAACCCTTATCAATTTTAGCATATTTCTTAACTAAGAATGCAGCTGGTGGAGTCTTAATAACAAAATCAAATGATCTATCATCATAAATAGAAATTTCAACAGGTAAAACATCACCCATCTTATCACGTGTTGCTTCATTATATTTTGTACAAAATTCTCCTAAATTAATTCCTGCTGGTCCAAGTACAGTTCCTACTGGAGGAGCTGGTGTAGCTTTACCTGCAGCAATTTGTAATTTAATTTTCTTAACAACTTCTTTTGCCACGAAAAACACTCTCCTTTTTAATTATATTTTATAATTTGCTTTTCATGAGTGGTAATAACAGCTAAGTCCGCATTTTTATTTACTTAACTTTTTGCCTCCCACTTAAATATATATTAAATGTCTAAACATTAATATAACTTAATAAACTAAGCGTTTAAATAATAACACTAAAAAATAAATTTTTCAAGTGTTATCTTAAAATTTTATCTAAATTAAGCATTTATTTTCTCAATTTGACTAAATTCTACTTCAACTGATGTTTCTTGACCGAATAAATCAAGTAATACAATTAACTTATTATTGTCTTTATCAACTGAATCAACTTTTCCTTCCATTCCACTAAATGGACCAGAAATTACTTTAACTAAAGTACCTTCTTTTAAATCTGTATTAACTTCTAATCTTGACATTCCCATATCATTTAATATCTTATCAACTTCATATGGTTGAAGTGGAAATGGTTTAGCACCCTTACCAGAAGATCCAATAAATCCCGTAACACCTGGTGTATTTCTAACAACAAACCAAGCTTCATCAGTCATAATCATTTCTACTAAAATATATCCTGGGAATAATTTTTTTATTTTTTCTTTCTTTACACCATTTTTTTCTTCAATTACTTTTTCTTCAGGAACAATTACTCTAAAAATATAATCTTCCATTCCCATAGAAACAGTTCTCATTTCTAGCTTTTCTTTAACCTTATTTTCATGCCCTGAATAAGTATTAACAACATACCATTTTTTATCCATAACACACCTCTTATCCTCTTAATAATGATTTTAAAAATGCCATTAAAGCACTCCATCCAAAAAAGTACATAGCAACAACAAATACAAATACTAATGTTACAATTGTATACTTAATTATATACTTTTTATCAGGCCAACGTACTTTTTTTAATTCATTAATAACATTCTTAAAGAAATCCTTAATCTTTTTCATAACACACCTCATTTTTTTCAAATAAAAAACACTTCCGTGTTTCATTAATTAAATATTAACATTATCGTTAATAAATGTCAATACTTTTTTTGTTAATTCTACCATCCAACTTTTTATAATCTTTTTTCATAAATCTTCTTAAACTAATAACTTTTTTTCATTAATTATTTTATATGTTGTTTTATATATATTCTTATTAGTACAATACTTCATTACTAAATAATTTCCTTCTTTTGCTACTAATACCCCAATTGTGGGATTAAAACTTTCTTTCTTCATATTTTCATCTACATAATTTATATAATATTCTAATTGTCCTATATCTTCTTTCTTTATCTTTCTTGTTTTTAATTCTATTACGACAAAACAATTAAATTCATAATTAAAGAATAATAAATCACAATAAGATTCTCCCATCCTTACTTCTTTTCCTATATAAGCAT
>OIZL01001060.1_pt1 | contig 16571 bp, 16 predicted proteins | sample 1588541 | NCBI WGS metagenome assembly OIZL01 (sample SAMN03283285) | human gut metagenome | biome: human-associated habitat; material: feces | host: Homo sapiens | place: Peru | collected 2012 | reverse complement strand
AGCTTTTTACCAACGTACTTTTACATCTGGTGAAGAGTGGATCTCTTTCTTTCTTTTTCAACAAGTATGATTATATAGTAATAATATGCATTTGTCAACCATTTTATGCTTATAAATCATTATATTTTTAGTTTTTAAGGGTAAAATAGCCAGGATTAGTAGTTCCACCATCTATTCTAGCATAGGTTTTATCAACATAACTTGAATTATATTTTGTGCCTGCACCACCTACTAGTTTAGTACAATTATAAAACATATTTGTACTAGTAGTAACATTGCTAGTATTAAATTTATCACTAATGTATATGGTTTTAAGATTAGTAGAACTATTAAACATACGAGTCATACAAATTACATTACTTGTATCAAAACTACTTACATCTATTGTTGTTGCTTGACTACCATCAAACATAGATTCCATATTTGTTACATTACTTGTATTAAAATTACTTACGTCAAGTGTTGTTGCTTTACTATTGGCAAACATACCTTCCATATGTGTTACTTTTGAAGTATCAAAATTACTTAAGTCTAATGTTGTGGCTTGACTACCTTCAAACATACTACTCATATCAGTTACATTACTTGTATTAAAATTACTTAAATTTAACGTTATTGCATTACTACCATAAAACATACCTCCCATATCTGTTACGTTTGATGTATCAAATTTACTTACATCTAATGTCGTTGCTTTACTATTGTAAAACATACTATCCATATTAACAACATTACTTGTATCAAAACTGCTTAAATTTAACGTTGTTGCATTACTACCATAAAACATAGAGTCCATATCAGTTACGTTACTTGTATTAAAATTACTTAGATCTAGTGCTGTTGCTTGACTACCATCAAACATACTACACATATCAGTTACATTACTTGTATTAATATTATTTAATCCCTTTATTGTTGAAGCTTTGCTTTCGCCAAACATATAACTCATATCAAGAACTTTGCTTGTATCAAAATTACTTAAGTCTAGGGTTGTGGCTTGACTTCCCCAAAATACTCCGTTCATATTAATTATATTACCAGTATTAAAACTGCTTAAATCTAAGGTTGTGGCTTGACTATCACGAAACATACCGCTCATATTTGTTACGTTTATTGTATTAAAATTACTTAAATCTAAGGTTGTAGCTTGACTCTTCCAAAACATACTTTCCATATTTGTTACCTTTGATGTATCAAAACTGCTTAAATCTAAGGTTGTAGCTTGACTATAAGAAAACATATTACTCATAGAAACTATAGACCTATTATTTATATAGGTACATAAACTTGTGGTAACTGAATTTGTACTTGTTTTATCACTAAGTTGTACTCCCCATCCATCAGTTGTAATATTACTCCAAGCAAGTGCGGATGACAATCCGGTACCCTCTTGCATATATCTATAAGTATATTGTCCATTTACATATTCAGCGCCTTGTGTAAGTTCTCCATCAAATGTACAATATACTGTTTTGGCAGTACTTTCAGTTATATTAAGTTTTCCATTAAATGATTTATTTTTATTATAATTTTGAGGTTTGTTTGTTTCTTTAAATGTTATTGTTAATGTATATTCATGAGTAACACCTGCTTCTATTGGAATATTAGATATTACATTAGAACCAGTAATTGCTTTTTTAGATACATTATTACAAGTACCTTCTTCAGTGTTAGAACTATTTAATCTTTTACAAGTACCTTCTATTATAAGTTCATTATTAATAATACCATTTTCATAATCAGTCCATCCTACATTATAAGCTACTTCTTTTGAACCTGTATTTGTTACTTTAATAGTTTTTGTAACTGAATCTCCTGGTAACATATTATTAAGTGATATTTCTTCTGTATCAGTAAATGTTAGTTCAATGTTACCAGTAACAATCTTGTTATTCTTTGCTGTATCATTACCAATTACATTCAAACTAAAATAAGCAAATGAAATTCCTATTGCTATAAATAGTATTGATACTCCTAATATAATGTATGTTTTTTTATCTTTCATATTGCACCTCTATTCTATTAGTATTATATAATAGAGTACCCCCCCGCAAGCCCCGAAAATGTGTTCGTGTATTTTTTAAAAACAGATTTTATGCAAACTTTTTGTAAATTAATTTATTAAAAAAGCACCAAAATGGTGCTTTGTTAACATTATCATTCGTTAATTTTTAATAGCTTTACTTTTTTATATCTATACGCTTCACCTACCTTATGTTTTAATTATATTCAGCAATTGTGAAAGATTTGTGATAGATATATTAAAAGTATGTTATTTTACATTAATATTGTATACCCCAGACTACTTCATGTTTAGCATCTTTTCCACATACTACACATTTTTCATTTTCATAGTCTTTTGATTCTAATATACATCTTGATTTTGTACCTTTTATTTCTTTCATTTTAAGTTCACATTCAGTATTTCCACACCAATGAGCATGTACGAATCCAGGTTGTTTATTCATAATATCTTCAACATCTTTTAATGTTTTAGCATAGAAGGTTTTATTCTTTTGATTTTCAAGTGCTTTATTATATAGATTATTTTGTATATCATTAAGTAATTCTTTTATTTTAGCATTAACTTCATCAACTTTCACATTTATTTTTTCACTTGTATCACGTCTTACTAAAGTAACTTCATTGTTTGCAAGATCTCTTGGACCTATTTCTATTCTAACAGGTATTCCATTTACTTCTGCTTCTGCGAACTTAAATCCAGCACTCTTATCACTTAAATCAACATATGAAGTGATATTGCTTTCTTTTAATTCACTATTTATTTTATTGGCAACATCTAAAACATTATCTTCCATTTTAATTGGAACAATGCATACTTCTTTTGGAGCTATCTTTGGTGGTAATACAAGACCTTTATCATCACCGTGTGCCATTATTATTGCTCCCATCATTCTAGTGCTAGATCCCCAGGATGTTTGATAACAATATTCAAATTTGTTATCTTTATTTACAAATTTAACATCATATGCTTTAGCAAACTTTTGTCCAAAATAATGACTTGTTGCTGATTGAAGACATATTCCATTTTGCATAAGTGCTTCTACTGTTAAAGTATATTCTGCTCCTGCGAACTTTTCTTTTTCAGTTTTCTTACCTACTACTACTGGTATTGCTAAATATTCTTCAAAGAACCTTTTATACGTATTTAACATTCTTAATGTTTCTTCTTCAGCTTCTTCACTTGTTGCATGAACAGTATGTCCTTCTTGCCACAAAAACTCACGACTTCTTAAGAATGGTCTTGTTTCTTTTTCCCATCTTATTACATTACACCATTGATTATATAATTTAGGTAAATCTCTATAAGTTTTAACAACATTTTTATAATAATCACTAAATAATGATTCACTAGTTGGACGAAAAGCCAGTCTTTCTTCAAGACTATTGCTTCCACCTGATGTTACCCATGCTACTTCAGGCGCAAATCCTTCTACAAGTTCTCCTTCTTTCTTAAGTAAATTTTCAGGTATCATAACAGGTAAATATACATTTTGATGACCAAGTTCTTTAAACATACCATCCATTACAGATTGTATTTTTTCCCATATAGCATAACCATTAGGTTCAAAAATAATAAATCCTTTTACATTAGAATATTCAGCCAAGTGTGCTGCTTTAACTACGTCAGTATACCATGATGCGAAGTCCTCACTTCTTGATGTTATTTTTTCGTTTTTCATTTTTCCTCCTTTATAAATAAAAAAGAATGGTACTTAAGGAGTCAATAATGACGGTACCATCCTTTAATTAACTTAATTATTTTTAACGGAATTATCCGAGATATGATTAGTATCCTTTTTAAGAAGACAGGAATTAATAAATATTATTCTCTAGTTTACACTATCCTAGATTCACTATAATAAGGAATTCATTAATATTTCTTCAAGATTTAAATAAATTTTAGCACGATATTATATCATTGTCAATCAATTATTTATTAAAACAAAAAGCACCAAATTTTAGTGCCTTTAACTATTTCTTATTTTTCTTATCGTCTTCTAATTTCTTTTCGATTTCTTTTACTACTTTTAATGCTTGTTTTCTTACTTCATCTGCTGCTTTTTCTACAACTGGTGTACTTTTTTCAATAGCATATTTATATAATTCTTCTGCTTTTGCTTTAATATTTTTTGCTTGTTTTAGTGCTATTTCTTTAGCCTTTTCAGTATCTAATTCAGCAAGTTCTGCTTGTAACTCTTCAGCCTTAAATAATAATTCATCTTTTACTTCATCTACATCTATTTCTTTTAATTTTTTTAGAAGTTCATCAAGTTTCTTTTTAAGAGCCTTTCTTGTATTTTCTCCTTTATCTGGAGCAAGTAATATACCTATTCCAGCACCTAATGCTAAACCTCCTAAAAACTTTCCAAATCCACCTTTTTTATTACTCATCTTCTTCATCCTCCTCATCATTTTTCTTAAATCTAATTATTCTTTTTAACTTACTAGTTATAAAGTTTACTACTGTATCACTTATCATTGTAACTTTATCAGTTGTATAATCAATCATATTGAATACTCTATCAAGTGAATGAACTTTTTTAGTTACATCATCAAGTAATAAGTCTACTTTATTCATAGTAAATATTAACTTAATACCAATAACTATAACTACAACTAATAATACAATTAGTAATAAGTAAATTACTACAGGTAGTGTTTCATTTAGTGCTTCCATTAATCCTCCTTATCATCATACATTGAATCAATTAAGTTAAATAAGTCATGCTCTAAAGTACTATCTGTCATAGTCTTATCATTAGATAATTCTGTGGTGTCATCAAAGTTCTCTAATTTAACTCTATCTTCTAGCTCTCCTACTGAAACATTTTTATTCATTTCTGGAGAGGATTCAATCTTTGTTATTAAATCTTCTATTTTATTTGATCTTTCTTCTAACTTATTAACATCATTGTCTATTTTTTGAACTTCTGCTTGTATGTCATTTGGAGTTAATTTATTCATTTTATTTAATGTATCTTCAAGATCATCTTCAAGTGTTCCATATGCTTTTCTTCTTACTGTATCATAATTTACTGTATTAGCACTTAAAGGTGTTTCTTTTACTTCTACTTTTTTAGCCGTTATTTCTTCTTTTTTATAGTCTTTATCTAAGATACCGTATATTGGTGAAATAACTGGACTTGGTTTAAACACTTTTGGTTGTTCTACAACTGGTTCTTTAACTTCTTGTTTAACTGTTCTTTTTTCTCTTTCAAGAACGTTTCTTCTTGGTGGTAAATTTATTTCATCTTCATCATCATCAAATTGTGTGAAGTTAAATGTTCTTTCACTTCTAAATAAGTCTCTTTCATTATTTGTAGGTTCTTCTCTTTTAACTTCTTCTTTCTTCTCTGGTTCTTTTACTTCTTGTCTTACAACTTTTATCTCTTCAACTCTAGGCTTTTCTACTACTTCTTTTTTTGCAGGTTTATCTATCTTAATTTCAGTACTAGGTTCATCAACTTCAACCTCATCATAAAATATGTTTTTAAGTTTACTAAAAACTCCCATATTTTCTTACACTCTCCTATTCTTCTTCAATGTATTCTAAAATATTTTTAGAACTATCTTTATCTTTTGGTTCAGGTATTTTATAAACTGTTTCTGCATTATCAATATCGTTGTTACCAATATTCTTTTCGATAACCAAATCATTATATTGTATTGAATTCAATATGATGATTCCTCTTGATATTGCATACCTTAGGTTATTTTCTTTTACCTCTACTTCTATTATAGCATAATTATAACATAACTCAACAAAAAAAGTATCATTATTTTGTGTAATTTTTAAATATCCAGTTTTATTATTATGTTCAAATTTATAGTATTTGTAATCATTTAAATCATGAGTTGCTTGCATTCTATTTTTATAATAATAACTTACTGCATCTATATTTAAATAGTATCTTATATTATCATCACTTAATAATTCTTGATTATAACCATTATCTTTAGAAACTATGAATCCAGTTGGTAGATAGTATTTATATCCCTTATTATTTATATTAGTAGTTTTTTGTTCATTTACTATTGATATATTTATTATATCTTCATATGATAAATTATTTAAATAATATGTTTTTTTAGTACATGCAGTTAGTAATAACAAGCATATTATTGTAACAATCTTTTTATACATCTTATCTTATCTCCTATTTTAGTATAACAAATTATTTATTCTTTAACAACACTTATATAGTTTATGTTTTTACCAATGTTCATAAATTTATCTTCATATTCTGTTGTTATATCACTTATATGATTAGTATCTTTCTCTATTATTTTGTATCCATATTCTATAAGTGATTCACATGAATAATTAAATAAATTATCATTATCAGTTTTCATTTCTATTCTTTTAGTATCTTTGAATATTAAATCATATTTTTCTAAGAATCTATTTGATGTAAGTCTTCTTTTAGTATGTCTTTTTTTAGGCCATGGATCGGAGAAATTTAAGTATATTTTTGATATTTCTCTGTCGAAAATGGAATCTATAGTAAGTGCATCGTAACAGATAAGTCTTAAGTTATTTATATCAAGTTCTTCTAACTTTTTAACCGCTCCAACAAGTGGACTATCATACTTTTCTATTCCTATAAAATTTATATTTGGATTTTGAAGTGCTTTTTCAATTATGAATTTTCCTTTTCCTGTGCCTATTTCTATTTCTATATTATTATCATTATTAAATAGTTTATTCCACAATCCTTTATATTCTTCTGGATTTTCTATTATATAAGTACTTCTATTTATTATTTTATCTGCATCTTTTATATGTTTTAGTCTCATAATATTTTCCTTTCATTAGATATATTATAATACATTTTGAATTATAATACAAAATATGCTCAAAAATAATCATTTATCATATAATATACTAGGTGATATTATGAATAATAGGGATATGTTCTATCAAAATCTAAATCAAGGTTATCAAAATCCAGGTATGATATATCCACCTAGTGGATATAATTTAAATCAAGAGTATCAGGCTTATGGCCCTAATGTTATGCCTTATAATAATGGAATGAATGGTATGAATAATATGAATAATAATTATAGTAATGTAAATAATGATTTAGAAGATAGAGTTAGTAAGTTAGAAAGACAAATAAAAACATTAGATACAAGAATTCAAAAATTAGAATCTGTATCTAATGAAATTAATGATAATATTTATATGATTTAAGAGATTAATTCTCTTTTTTTATGATAAGATTACTGATGCGAATGTAAGTATTACCATTGATGATAAACCAATTAGAACTAATAACTTCGTTGCCCATTTTAACCATGTAGTATAGTTTACTTTAGCAAGTGCTAAACCTCCCATTATTGCACCACATGTTGGAGTAAATAAGTTAACAAGTCCATTTGCTGCTACAAAAGTCATAATTGTTGTTTCAACACTATAACCAAGTTGATGAGCAAGTGGAGCCATAATTGGTGTAGATATTGTTGCTAAACCTGAACTAGATGGTACAAGTATTGATAAGAATACATGTAAGATATAGTTACATGGTGTGAATAATGCTACTGGTGTACCTTTTAATGCATCTGCTACATTATAAATAATATAATTATCTAACATAGTTGCTTCCATTAATACTTTAACACCACGTGCTACTGCTATAATAAGTACAACTGATAAAATATCTCTTGCTCCAGCAATAAATTCATCAATTATTTGATTTGTTGTAAATCGATTTATATATCCAATTAAGATACCAATAATTAAGAACCAAGCAGCTGATTCATAGAAATACCACTCACCTAAAGGTACCCCAGTTAACCAATCAGTCCATCCTTTAAAGAATGTTATACCAAATTCTTCCCATGGAATAAATCCTACGATCATTACTATAAATGTTATAGCAAAAATCCATAATGTTGCTTTTTGCTTTCCTGTAAGAAATACTTCTTTTGTATCATCTTTTTCATTGAATTTTTCCATTTTCTTTTGTTCTTGTAATGATAAGAAAGTTGAACCTTTATCATCTTTAACTTTTCTTGCATATCTCATTACATAGAAAATTGAAAGTCCAAGTGATACTAACCATAACACAGTACCAAGAGCAATTAAAATTCCTTGATTAACTACAAGTCCTTTTGGAAGTGCAGCTACTGCAGCACCTGTTGCGAATGGGTTAATAGTTGAACCTAAAACACCACAACCTGCTCCAAGTAATACTGTTGCTGATGCAACAATTGTATCCATACCTGCAGCTACCATAGTAAACGCAAGTAATGCATAGAAACCAACTGTTTCCTCCATCATTCCATAAGTTGTTCCACCTATAGAGAAGATAATCATTAGTATTGGAATTAATACTAATTCATTTCCTTTTAATTTTTTAACTAAGACCTTAATTCCATTTTCCAACGCCCCTGTTTTTGTTACGATTTGTAAGAATCCACCAAGAATTAGAACGAATACACATACATCTACTGCATTTTCAAATCCTTTTATAGGAGCAAGTAATACATCAGATAATTTTGCTGATACTACTCCTGTACCATTAACAATATTTCCAGCTGCATCAAACTCAGCGCTTGGTAATACTAAAGTTACTAATGCTACTATAATAGTTAATAAAATTATTATAGTGAATGCGGACATTCTTTCTCTTTTTTTCTTTGTTTTAGCCATCTTATTCTCCTCCTTTTTGACTTATCGTTGTACCTGTTTTATTTAGGAGGGCTTCTTTAGCACATTCAAGTGATGTAATAATGCCTTTTCCATCTTTATTATATTCACAAAATTCAATACAAGATTCTACTTTAGGAAGCATACTTCCTTTAGCAAACTCACCATCTTCTATATACTTTTTAGCAAGTGTAATAGAAGTGTTTCTTAAACTTGTTTGGTTTTCAGTATTGTAATTTAGTGAAACAGTTTCTACTGTTGTAAGTATAAGAAGTATATTTGCATTTAATTCACGAGCAAGTAAACTACTTGTTCTATCTTTATCAATTACTGCATCTACTCCTTTATATGCATTATCTTCACTAATAACTGGAATTCCTCCTCCACCAGCTGCTATAACAATATTACCTTGATTTAAAAGGTCTTTAATTAAACCAAGTTCTATTATTTTTATTGGTTTAGGAGAAGGTACAACTCTCCTATAACCTCTTCCAGAGTCTTCAACGAATGTATAACCTTTTTCTTCCTCTATTTTTTTAGCGTCAGTTTCGTTATAAAACATTCCTACTGGTTTTTCTGGTCTATTAAAAGCAGGATCATTTTTATCAACTTCTACTTGTGTAACTATTGCTGCACAATTTTTATTGATATTTCTTGCTTTCAATTCTAATTCAATTGCTTGTTGTAAATGATATCCTATATATCCTTGACTCATTGCTCCACATTCAGGGAATGGCATTTCAGGAGTGCCACTTCCTTTTTCATGTGAATAGTCAAATGCTAGGTTTATCATACCAACTTGAGGACCATTTCCATGGCTTACTACTACATTATATCCTTCACTTACTAAATCCACAATTGATTTAGCAGTGTTTTTAACTAATTTTAATTGCTCAAATGGTGTTTTTCCAAGAGCATTTCCACCTAGTGCTACTACTATTGTTTTCATATTTTATCACTTCTTTGTAGTGGCATTGACATACATCTAGGTCCACCTCTACCTCTTGATAATTCTGCACTATGCATTTCTAAAACTTTAATTCCATTTTGTCTTAGTAATTCATTTGTTAAATTATTTCTATCATAAACAATAACTACTCCAGGAGCAATACATAATGTATTACTTCCATCGTTCCATTGTTCACGTTCAGCACCTATTTTATCTCCTCCAGCACATGGTATTAAAGTAATATCTTTTTCTAAATATTCTTCCAATATTTTTTCAAGTGAAGCACTCTTTTCTTTAACATTAAGTCCGCCTTCACCATCACTAGTTATTTCATATACTTTTAAAGTTCCCATAATACCTGGATGATATGTAAACTTATCTTTGTCTATTTGAGTAAATACTGTGTCTAAATGCATAAATGCACGACAAACAGGTATGTCAAATGCAAGTATTGTATCAATTTTAGCATTTTTATCTTCAAATATTTTATGAGCAAGTTCTTCTATTGCATCAGCACTTGTTCTTTGAGAAATACCTACTGCTAAAATATGTTCATTTAAGTTAAGTACATCTCCACCTTCAATATGATAAGCACTATATCTATCAAAATATTTATCTACTAAACCTTTGTATTCAGGATGATATTCAAATATATATTCCGCATATATAGTTTCCCTATTTCTAGTAACTGAATACATTCTATTTAATGAAACACCATTACCAATTGATGCAAATGGGTCTCTAGTAAAATATAAGTTTGGCATAGGATCTACTACAAATGCTGTATCATCTTGAATATAGTCTACTAAACTTTTACCTTTCTTTGCTTTTGATTTAATTACTTCATTATTAACTATACCTTCCATAGTTTTTAATACAAGTAATCTATTATTCTCTATAGAACTTAAATATTCATAAACTAAACTACGATATTTAGGAGTTCTAATTCCTGCTTCATAAATAAATTGAGTAATAAATCTTTCTCTTACTTCAGGATTAGTATCTAATACTTCTGTCATTAAATCTTCAAGATATACTACTTCTACTCCATTATCTCTTAAAATTCTTACGAATTCATCATGCTCTTCTTGAGCAACTGGTAAATATGGAATATCATCAAATAAAAGTCTTTCTAAACTATCTGGTGTTAAATTTAATAATTCACGACCTGGTCTATGTACAAGAACTTTTTTTAATGTTCCAATTTCACTTTTAACATTTATTGGGTTCAATTTTGACCCTCCTTTCTATCCTAAATAAATTATAGCAAATCTATATTTTTTTGTAAACAACTGAGAAAGAAAAAGTCTCTTTTGGAGACTTATTTACAATCTAATACCGGATTCAATCTGGTTATTAGTTTTCCTTCTTTTTTTCCTTCTACAACATATTGTATTTTAGTTGTATCAATATCACATGTAATGTGTTTTTTAAATGTAGAAATATCAAATCCATTAACTTCATTCATTTCTCTAAGTGTTGTTTCATATGTTTTAACTTCTAAATTAATGTTTTGCCATTCTTCTGTCCCATATATTATTTTTCCATAATTTAGTAATATCTTTTCTGCTTCAGCTATTGCTTCTTTTTTATCTACTGCTGGTGCTGTTGTTATTATTGTTTCTGTTGGTCCAGTATTTGATGAACATCCAACTAATGATAACATTACTATAAATAATATTAAAATTTTTTTCATATTTACTCACATACTACAACTGGATTAAATGAATATTCCGTTTTAGTTGATGTTGAACTTTTAACAATAAATTCAATTTTTGTTTTTTCTAAATCACATTGTTTTCCAGTTTCAGGATTTATAAACATTGAAATATCATACTTATTTATTTCTTTCATTTCTTTTAAACTCATATGATATGTCATTACTTGTATATTTCCTTTAGTCCAAGTATCGTTTTCATAAATTAATTTTCCATATTCTACTAATTTAGATTTCATTTCATCATATTTTAAATTAATTTCTTCCTCTGTAAGTTTTTTTATAACTGGTGTTTTATTTTTATCTGTATCGCCACCATTATTTGTTTTTTCATTGCATCCTGTCACTAATAAGATACATATTAGTGAGATTAATAATCCTTTTTTCATTTTAATTTGCCTCCTTAAATTCTATTGATATGTATCCGTTTCCACTTCTATTTCCAGATACATTTTTTAATACTGTTATTGTTCCTGATGTATTATTCGTTCCACCTTGTCCTGGTTTTCCATTTGATGTACATGTTTGACAATTACATTCATATGTTGATGCATATGTTTTACATCCACCTCCACATGTTGAACAGTTGCATTGATATGTTGAAGAGTATTTTTTGCATCCGCCTCCGCATGTTCTACAGTTACAATCGTATTCTGGATAGTAAGATGTACATCCACCTCCACATTTTTGACAGTTACAGCTATATTTTGAAGAATATGTTTTACATCCACCTCCACAAGTTTTACAGTTACAACTATACTTATTGTAACTACTACATGTACATCCACAACAATTAGCACTTAAACCACCACAATAACAGTTTGCATTTGGTTGTGATGAATATGTTGTGCATCTATATCCTGTACAACTTCCTGTACAAGTTTGGCAATTGCAACTATAAGTTGGATTATACGCTGTACATTGTCCTCCACAAGTTTGACAGTTACAATCATATGTTGATGCATAAGATTTGCATCCACCTCCACACGTACTACAATTACAATCATATGTTGGATAGTATTCTTCGCATCCGCCTCCACATGTACTACAATTACAATCATATGTTGGGTTATATTCCGTACATTCTCCTCCACAAGTTTGACAGTTACATTTATATTTATAGTCTATACTATTTGTGCCACCACCGCCATTTGTTCCAGCAAGTCCAGCACCTGAACCAACATTTGCACCACCAGCACTAGAACCAGCACCACCAGCACCTCCAGCAGTTTTATCTTCTGCCATTGCTCCTCCACCAGCAGCAATTATAATTTTTGTTCCGTTACGTTCAATAGTTGAAGCACCGCCACCACTTGTATAAGTAGAATTTTTATATCCACCTCCACCATTGTAACCATTTTGTCCTCCAACTTTTACTATAAGTTTTTCACCCTTATTTAACTTTACCTCTGCTTCTATATATCCGCCTTTACCGCCGTTAGCGCCTCCACCTTGTGCTCCATAAGCATTTATAGTGTATGTTCCATCAGCAGGTACAACATATTCATCTTCCACTTCAGTAAATTCATATTCTCTTTTTGTAATATCAAAAAATAATTCACATGTTATATCTTTCTTTATTTCTCTAAAAGTAAGAATACCATTATTATAATCATATGTGTAATTACAATTACTATTAACAAGTCCATATCCTAACGTTGGTGTTATTTCAATACTTTTATTTGTTAATGCTTCTACTTCATATGATTCACTTTCTTTTGAACCAATTGTTGCATTATTGACTTTAACGTTAACATTGAAAATCTTTTTCCTATATGTAACTTCACATTCTAAATCACTTCTTATATTACTTAATTTAAGTTTTCCATTATTATAATTGATATCTACTTTATTATTACATTTAATATCATTTACACTTTTTAATTCATAATATTCATCAGCTTCAATATTATATTCACTATCAAATGATTCTATTATTTCATTAACTTTGACTTCTCCATTTACTTTCCCATGAATTGCTCTAATTGTAATATTGAATTCAGGTTTTACAAACATCCACGGTTCATTATGAGTACCCTTTCCGGTAACTAATGTATCTTGTAATATATATTGTGCTGGTTTCATTTCTTCTAATTCTATTTTAGAAGCTAAATCTGTTATATTATTATTTCTTACATTTACTATATGTACATTATTACTTACTTCTGTGTTTGTCCAATATTTAGAACCTGTAAATAAATATGTTTCATTATTATAAATTGAAAGTTCTAATTCATATTTACTAATAAATCCAGATTTTTTAAATTGATTATTTTTAGAAAATCCTGTTATATTATATATATAAGGTAATGTTTCATTTTGATCGATATATAACTTATAATCACTAAATGATGTTATATATTTATTAGCATTATTTATTGAATTAGCATAATTATTTTTTACAGTAGCTTTAACACTAAAGATTCCTAAAAATATACATATAAATAATAATAATTTCTTTTTCATATTCTTTTCCTTTCTTAATTATTATTTAGTATTTTATCTATTATTTTTAATACATCACCTGTCTTTACATCTCTACTACTTGTTTCATTTCTAAGTTTAAATTCTACATAATCATCACTAAGTTTTCTACCTACTGTTATACGTATTGGTATACCTAGTAAATCCATATCGTTAAATTTAACACCTACTGATTCTTTTCTATCATCAAGTATAGTATCTATTCCATTTTGAAGTAGTCTTTCATATAACATTTTTGAATATTTATAACTATCTTTATCATTAACATTTATTACTACTATTGCTACTTTATATGGTGCGATTATAGTCGGCCATATGATACCATTTTCATCATGATTTTTTTCTACTATAGCTGAGATTAGTCTATCTATTCCTATACCATATGATCCCATGTGAACATAATTAAATTGATTAGTTTCATCTAAATATTTTAGATTATAAATCTTACTATAATTTGTTTCTAATTTAAATATATGTCCTACTTCTATACCATTTATCATTTCACAAGGGCTACCACATTTAGGACATAGAGACCTATCATTAAATGTTTTTAAGTCAGCATACCTATCAATAGTGAAATCTATTTTAGGATTAGCATTCTTATAATGATAATCTTTTATATTAGCTCCACATATTACATTGTGCATATTTTTTACTTCAGCATCTGCAATTACTTTCATAGTTGTTTTAATTGGTCCAATAAATCCTACTTCTGTACCTATTTTTTCTAGTTCATATACTGATGGTATTTCTATATTTTTTGTTTTTAATACTCTTTCTAATTTAGAAATATTTAATTCATCACTACCTTTTAAAAGTATCATTATGTATTTTGAATCGGCTTTTATTATTATTGATTTTAATATTTTATCATCATCTACGTTAAAGAATTCTTTTAGTTCTTTTACTGTTTTAATACCTGGAGTGTGTATTTTTCTTAACATTCTAATATCATATGATTTATCTTTTTTATCTTTTATTAAACATGATGCGTCTTCTATATTAGAACTATAAGAACATTTAGTACATTTGATTACTTTGTTATCACCAAAATCACATACCACTTGAAATTCTTCACTAGATGTTCCTTTCATTGATTCAGGATCACTTTTAACAACTATTGTATCTAAATTGCATCTTTTAAATATATTTTTAAATGTTTGATACATTTTGTCATAACTTACATCTAGTCCACTCATATCAGCATCAAAACTATATGCATCAGCCATTAAAAATTCTTTTTTACGAATAAGACCATATTCAGGATGTTCTTCATCTCTAAACTTATTACTCATTTGAAATAATGTAAAATGTAAGTCTTTATAACTTTGTATTTTATTTCTAACTAGATATGCGAATAATTCTTCATGTGTAGGACATAATGCATATTCTTTATTATTTCTACCTTTTAATGTAAACATTTCTTCGTTAAATATTACGTTTCTACCACTATTTTCAAAATATGAATAATCTACTATTGATGGCATTAATACTTCTTCTGCATTAACTTTTTCCATTTCTTTTCTTATTAAATCTTTTATATTATTTATTACTTTTAGACCCATGGGAAGATAACTATATATACCATTATCATTTTTAAATATCATTCCACTTTTAATTAGTAATTTTGCTGATATAGTATTTTCATCTTTGGGATATTCTTTTCTTGTTATAAAGAAACCACTAGACATTCTCATAATTATTCCTCCACTATGTATGATATTAGTTTTCTTGTTTTAGGATTGTTATTATCATATCTTACACATACCATTATTGAATTCATACTTTGTTTATTAATTGGATTTTTAAGTTCTGTTTTACCGGCTGAATCTCCTTCTAAATATCCTTGATTAATAAGTTCTCTTACTAGAATACATCCACAATCTTTATCACATGATTTTTGAGTTGTGTATTCATTATTTACATATTGTGGTATTCTTATTAAGTTTTCACGGCCCCATGAAAGACTTGTAGATAGTATTCTATCTATTTTAGCTTCATATAGACTTTTTAATGTGTTTTTTCTTACTGTATTTACTACTGGTATAAGTATTGTTGCTAGTAAAAGCATTATCGCTATTGATACCATAAGTTCTATTAATGTAAATCCTTTTTTATTCATTTTTATTACCTCTATTATCTATATAAAAGTATAGCAAATTTTTATTTTATTGACAATAATTATATTGAATTATTTAACTATATATTATATAATGTTATTTAGAATAGAGAGGGATATATGAAGGAATTTGATTTTGAAAAAATGCCTATTGTTGAAATAGCAAACGAAATCATAATGGATGCTGTTAAAAGAAATGTCAGTGATATCCATATGGATCCAACTAAAGATGCTATTAGAATTCGTATACGTATTGATGGTATTTTATCAGATTATTCTATGATCCCAGGTCAATATAAAAGAAATTTAATATCTCGTATAAAAATGATGGCACAAATGAATATTATGGAAACAAGACTTCCACAAGATGGTGCGATTAAAACTAAAATTGGAGATAAGATGCTTGATCTTCGTGTTTCTTCTCTTCCAACTAATAATGGTGAAAAGGTTGTTATTCGTGTTCTTGATTATTCAAAGAGTTTACAAGGACTTGATACACTTGGTTTTTCACAAGATAGTTTAAATAAGATTCATAAGATGATAAATGTACCAAATGGTATTATACTTGTTACTGGTGCTACTGGTAGTGGTAAATCTACTACTGTATACTCTATTCTTCAAA